>Ga0256829_1001553_pt1 | contig 18583 bp, 21 predicted proteins | sample 131447metaG_FD_185979 | JGI IMG/M metagenome (GOLD analysis project Ga0256829, IMG submission 185979) | Hydrothermal vent microbial communities from Lau Basin, Pacific Ocean - 131-447 | ecosystem: Environmental > Aquatic > Marine > Hydrothermal vents | place: Pacific Ocean: Lau Basin | collected...
AGCACCTAAAGCGCTTGTTGCCATTATTGAACGCCCTCCTGTGGTAGGTGGAAAGATAAAATCGGTAGATGATTCTGCTACCAGAGCAGTGAAAGGTGTTATCGACGTAGTGCGGCTACCGGCACCCACTGGCGCGCCACAGTACCAACCCAAAGGCGGTGTAGCTGTAGTGGCTGAAAACACATGGGCTGCAATGCAAGGTCGCCGCGCTTTAAAAGTAGAATGGGACGATGGTTCAAATGGTGACTACAATTCAGAACGCTTTAAAGCACAATTGCTTGAAACTGTGAATGCACCACAAGAATTGGTACGAGAGAAAGGTGATGCAGCTAGCGTACTTGCTAATGATACTGACAAGCTAGTAGCCGACTATTACATGCCCCATCTAACGCAAGCGCCTATGGAGCCTCCCTGTGCAACGGCAATGTACTATGAAGATCGGGTAGATGTTTGGGCTTCTACCCAGAATCCACAAGCCGACATGGAAACTGTCGGTCAAATGGTGGGCATGGAGAAAGAAAAAATAAATGTTCACGTGACTATGCTGGGCGGTGGATTTGGACGTAAATCAAAACCAGACTTTTCTGCTGAAGCCGCTTATGTGTCGATGAAAACTGGAAAGCCCATTCGTGTTCAATGGACGCGAGAGGACGACATTCAACATGGTTACTACCATGCCGTATCAGCACAACACATTGAAGCATCGTTGAATGACCAAGGTGGTATTGAAGCCTATCTGCATCGCACAGCGTTCGCACCTATAGCATCGACGTTTGCTGAAGGTGCCAATGCTCCGTTCAGCTTTGAGTTGGACCTTGGATTTACCGACAACCCCATCCTTACGCCAAACTTAAAACTTGAGCGAGGCGAAGCTCCTGCCAAAGCTCGAATTGGCTGGATGCGCTCAGTAACCAATATATTCCATGCCTTTGCGGTGCAATCATTTATTGCCGAAGCCGCTCATAAAGCAGGAAAAGACCAAAAAGACTACTTACTCGAAGTGATTGGCCCAGATAGGGTACTCGACGTTACGACCCAAAACGCCAAGTACAACAACTACTGGGGTAATAAGTCGGTATATCCTTTGGATATCGCCCGTTTACGAGGTGCAATTGAGAAAGTTGCCGACATGAGTGGTTGGGGTCGTGAACTTCCTAAAGGTCGCGGTTTAGGTATTGCTGCTCACCGCAGTTTTTTGACTTACATTGCCACAGTCGTTGAAGTAGAAGTGAGTGATTCTGGTGAACTCGATATCATAAAATCTTGGGTATCCGTAGATGCGGGCACGGTAGTGAACACCGACAGTGTTATCAACCAAACACAGGGCGGTTCAATTTACGGTATTACTACTGCTATTAGTGGCGGTATTACCTTCGACGAGGGCCGTGTTCAACAGAGCAACTTCCACGACTACCGTGTGCCTAGAATGAGTGATTCGCCCTTGGAAGTGGAAGTGGAAATCATTCAAAACGGAGAAGCACCAGCGGGCGTGGGTGAACCTGCAACGCCTGTTTATGCACCAGCATTGTGTAATGCTATTTTTGCAGCCTGCGGAAAGCGAATTCGAACGCTACCCATTGGTGACCAACTAAAAGCATAAGGTTGCTAACGAAAACTGACAGGAAGTGACGGACTTTTTACTACACACCGTAAAAAGTTAATCACTTCCTTTCATAAAGTTTTATTTTTAAACGAGTATTGGCTAGTGCACAGGGCCGACGTTTTGTTCTATCTTTTGTTGTAGCTCACCGCGTAAACCTAGCTCAAACCCCAATTCAGTTACCACAAATAGCGGCCCAATGACTAACCCCATTAAGTCGTCAACAAACGCAGGCTTTTTACCTTCGTAGTAATGCCCAATAAACTGTAACACCCAACCACCGACAAAAATACCTAGCGATGCAGCTAACCACACGAAAGTGCTTTGAATAGCTAATGGTTGAGCCAACCACAGTAAAGCTCCAGTCAAGACAACCATTACAGCGCCAAGTCGTAAATCTAGTTTCAAATAAAATAAATTACCTATAAGCCACACAAAAAGAGCAGGAGAAAGCACAGCTTCACCGACTACAGGTAAAGTCACATCAAACATTGGCCGACTGAGTAAACACAACACTGCATACACTATCAGTGGGATCCCAAAATAGTGAGTTAAGATATTTCTTTGGTCTCTGTGGTAACCGGCATATTCGCTTAAGTGCTGTTCAAGATTTTTCATGTATTTGCAACCTTAGATTAACAATTAATCTCAGAATACTGGCAATAATAGTCGCAAACTGTCGCATATACGACATTTAATAAAAAATCGAAAAAAAAGCCCCGCTTGTTAAAGCAGGGCTTCATTTACCTCGGGGCAATCTATCCGTGTTGTTCAGCTAGGTACAGCCAGGTTTCTACCACTGTATCTGGGTTTAGCGATACAGAGTCTATGCCCTCTGCCACTAGCCATGCGGCAAAGTCTTCATGGTCTGAAGGACCTTGACCACAAATACCTACGTACTTACCACGCTTCTTGGCCGCTTGAATAGCCATAGAAAGCAGTGCTTTAACGGCTGGATCGCGCTCGTCAAACAAGTGCGCAATAAGACCACTGTCGCGGTCAAGACCAAGGGTAAGCTGAGTAAGGTCGTTTGAACCAATTGAGAACCCATCGAAAATATCGAGGAACTGATCAGCCAACAGCGCATTAGACGGAAGCTCACACATCATGATAACGCGCAGGCCATTTTCGCCTTTCTTAAGCCCTTGCTCTTCAAGTAGCTCTATTACTTTTCGCCCTTCCTCAAGAGTACGAACAAATGGGATCATGATCTCAACGTTAGTGAGACCCATCTTATTACGCACACGCTTGATAGCTTCACACTCAAGGGCAAAACAGTCTCTGAAATCTTCAGAGATGTAACGGCTTGCACCGCGGAAGCCCAGCATGGGGTTTTCTTCATCTGGCTCGTATTGATAGCCACCCACCAAGTTAAAGTACTCATTTGACTTGAAGTCAGACATACGCACAATCACTTTTTCTGGTGAAAACGCAGCGCCAATCGTTGAGATACCCTCAACTAATTTCTCGATATAGAACTCGGTAGGCGACGCATAACCAGCAATCATGTCGTTGATTTCTTCTTTCAACTCTTCTGGTTGCTCATCAAAATTAAGAAGCGCTTTAGGGTGAACACCAATCATTCGGTTAATGATGAATTCTAAGCGCGCAAGCCCAACACCTTTATTTGGTAAGCGAGCAAAATCAAACGCGCGGTCTGGGTTACCCACATTCATCATCACTTTCAGTGGTAGATCTGGCATTGAGTCGATGCGAGAGGTCACTACGTCGAACTCTAACTCAGCGCCGTAAATATACCCTGTGTCACCTTCTGCGCAAGACACGGTAATCTTGTCGCCAGTTTGAATACTATCAGTGGCGTTACCACAACCCACTACCGCAGGAATACCCAGCTCACGGGCGATAATCGCCGCGTGACATGTTCGGCCGCCACGGTTAGTAACAATTGCCGACGCCTTTTTCATGATAGGTTCCCAGTCTGGGTCTGTCATGTCCGTAACCAGTACATCACCGGCTTGGATTTTGTCCATCTCTTCAATGGAAGCAAGCACCTTAGCCTCACCCGCACCAATTTTGTGACCAATAGCACGGCCTTCACACACCACGTTGCTCTGGCCCTTAAGTTGGAAGCGCTCGATGCTTTGTGAATCCTCGCGACTGCGCACAGTTTCTGGACGGGCTTGAACAATGTATAGCTTGCCATCAGCGCCGTCTTTCGCCCATTCAATGTCCATTGGACGCTGGTAGTGCTTTTCGATGATTTGCGCTTGTTTGGCTAGCTCCATGACTTCGTCATCAGTCAAAGAGAAAACTTTGCTCTGTTCAGGCGCGATATCGACGATAGACACCTGCTTTCCGTGAGACTCGTCTTGCGAGTAAATCATTTGGGTGAGCTTACTACCCAAATTACGACGAACAATAGCCGGTAAACCTTTATCTAGCGTTGGCTTGTGCACATAAAATTCGTCAGGGTTAACGGCTCCTTGAACAACCATTTCACCTAAGCCGTACGAGCTAGTAATAAATACGACGTCTTCAAAGCCCGACTCGGTGTCTATGGTGAACATAACTCCTGAAGATGCAATATCACTGCGAACCATACGCTGAATGCCCGCAGAGAGTGCTACACCCTTATGGTCATAACCTTGGTGAACGCGATAGGAAATGGCTCGGTCGTTAAACAAAGACGCGAAAACGTGTTTGATGGCGATCAAAACTGCGTCGTAACCTTTCACATTAAGAAACGTTTCTTGCTGACCAGCAAAAGAAGCGTCGGGCATGTCTTCTGCCGTTGCCGACGAGCGCACCGCAAAAGAGGCTTCTTCGCCAGCATCGCCTTGCAGTTGAACAAACGCTGTTTTAATAGCGTCTTCTAGCGCTGGCTGAAACGGCGTGTCGATGATCCATTCGCGGATATTCTTACCCGCTTCTGCTAATGCATTAACGTCATCAACGTCAAGCGTATCTAGCACGTCGTGAATTCTAGCTTCCAAACCGCTTTGGTCTAGAAACTCATTAAATGCTTCTGCGGTAGTCGCAAAACCACCCGGCACTTGCACACCAGCGTTCGATAAGTTTGAAATCATCTCTCCTAACGATGCGTTTTTACCGCCCACGCGACCAACATCGTGCATGCCCAGTTCTTGATACCAAAGTACGTATTCTTGCACTGCCCTAGCCTCCGGCTTATGTTTAGTAGGGTATAAAAAATCACTTTGACGCTGTCCGTCATCCGTGTTCTTTGTTGAAAGTCGTATCACTTTGCAACGAAATCATCTTAGAATGGGCGAATTCTCAAAGTAAAATATTTATTAAAACTGTAATAAATTTACAACAATGTTAAGGATATGTTGTGCGTACAGCTTTTTACATTTCTGATGGTACTGCCATTACTTCCGAGGTCTTCGGCCACGCCCTGCTTTCTCTGTTCCCTGTTGAGTTTAATCACATCACCATTCCATTTGTTGAAACCGAGACGCAAGCACAGAAAGTTCTTGATCAAATATCTGAAAGTTTTCAAGATACCGGAGAACGACCGCTCGTTTTTTATACAATTGTGAATGTAGATATTCGCAAGATCGTCGCTAAGTCCGTAGGAATTAACTACAATTTTCTCGACCAGTTTGTTGCTCCCCTCGAAAAAGTGCTAGGAATTCCCTCCAAACCAGAGAAACATCGTACCCACAGTATTCACGAAACTACGTACGACATCAGGATAGAAGCGGTTAACTATGCGTTAGCCAATGACGATGGCTCAAATTTAAAAGACTACGAAGAGGCCGACATAATACTAGTAGGGGTTTCCCGATCTGGCAAAACCCCTACAAGCCTTTATTTGGCCTTACAGTATGGAATAAAAGCGGCCAACTACCCCTTTACCGAGGAAGACATGGGCGACATGCTTAAATTGCCGCCCATACTCCGCAGATTCAAAAACAAGCTATTCGGGTTAACGATTCAAGCAGACCGCCTACACCAGATCCGTTCAGAACGTAGAGCAAATAGCCGTTATGCGTCAATACAACAATGTCGAATGGAGCTAAGAGAAGTAGAAAACCTGTACCGCAAAGAAAAAATCCCATTCTTGAACAGTACGAAATATTCCATAGAGGAAATATCGGCCAAGATTCTGGCGGAAACGGGGTTAAAACGGCGGAAGTACTGAGCCTAGAACCACAAGCAACTCAGTGCGTAGTTCCATCCTTATTAGTCAACAATGTGGGCTTCGGTATATTTTTTATAAGCGGCCCACGCAGACAAGCCCGCCCAAGTCACTTCAAGACAAAACACCGAATAATTTTGTTGCTGCCAAAGTGATGGCAAGGTCATGAGGGCGGCTATCATATTGGCAAGCTGATAGTGCCTAGGGCGCATCTTATCGGTACAAAACATGAGGTAAGCCAGCGCAAAAATTACCGCCGCAATCCAATTTAGCGCATTCCACAACTGGTCTGGCGATTTAATTACAGCAACAGCGGCTATAGCAATAACACCACTCATTAAGACTTGTGCTCGTCTGCTCCCAAATGCTAGCGCTCTGAGGGACACACTGGCGAGCATAAGTAAGCTGATAATTGCCCAAAACCCATTTATAGCCACGGCTTGCCACGACTGAATAGCAGATGAACTCACCACTAAGGCCGACGCCGCAAGCAGATTACCCAAGTAGTAAACGTCTCTACGCCATTGAGAATATAAACTCAGATACGCGTGATTAACTATGTATAGGATGGTACCCACCCAACCGAGTGTTACCATCATTCCACTTCAATATGCATGTTTTTCACGCATACCTCTTTACCCACGTGAGGCCCATTTAACACAAGAACATGGCTTTCTTCAGTCATGTTACCGTAGAGCCTGTCAGTATCAGAAGGGTTGAGTATTTTATCGCTCCAACTAAGCACCATCACCCTCGTTCCCATTGGAATGGTGTAAAACACATCATCGTCATACGCAAGGGTACAGGCTTGGGTGCTCTTTTGATTAAATCGCCCCAATATGGCTGGGTAGCCTTCCGCACTTTTCACCAAGGCAATATCAACATCGGCAACTTGTGGGCTTTCTGAGTATCGATACTCACCAGCAAGAGCCAAGCGCTGCGATAATGCAGTGTCAACTTTGTTTATCAACGCCTTTCCGGCGTCAGTTTTTGGCGCGATAACATGCAACCCCAAGCGACTTCCGTATTGTTCTGTACCAACAGTGAGAATAAGTTCAGACCGGTCTGGGAAATGAGAGTTTAACAATGACCGCATTACTCCCTCAGCCATAGGAAGTACGTCAATTTCGTTACTAAGAAGTGCGCCGAGCGCGGCAACATCACTGGAGTAAACAGAGCCGTTAGTTACCAAACTATCTATCGCTTCACCATAGCTATTGCCCACCACTTTACCCAACCTAAGTTCGGTATCGTTTAAATCTGGCGTATTGCCGTCACTTCCCTGGCGATTATAGAAAAGCTTCAACGTGGCGAAATAAAGGGGTTTCGAATAATAGAATTTCTCAGCTCGGGCTTCGGTGTAGAAATACGGGTAGGCCAATGTTGCTGCTTTTAGCCCAAGTAAAGCTTGTGCATCGGCGAAGGGCATATATTCCCAATTAACCCTAAAATCACCATAGTGTGCCAATATTTCGAGGTTTTTTGCAGCTGTACCCGACGCTTGACCTTCCTCGTTGATATAGGGTGACCACTTGTCGGTTAACACAGTAAATTCTTCACTATGCGCTGACAATGACAAACAAACGAGTAAGAAAACTAGACACTGCTTCATAGCTTTTCCCTCGCTACATACACATAAGTTATGCCAAGAGCGAGCATTGCGAACAAACCCAAACCGAATATAAAGTCAGCGTCCAAACTCGCGATAAACGCCAAGATCCAAGATTTGTCGGTATCTGTGTAGTCTAATGCAGGTCGAGACATCACTTCTCGACTGTACTGAGACAAAAACACTAGTAATTCAAATACGGCAAACAAGCTGATTGAAAACAATATCCGATCGCTTTTTTGGCTATTAATGGTGCGTTGCTTTGCATCTGCTTCTGTAATTTTGGTATCGCAGATTTCCATCATAGCTTCGCCATTCTCAACCAATCGGTCATACTCCCACGATTCAAAAATCGAATGCAAAAGCGCCCGTTTGGGGCGAGTTAAATACTTGGTTTGCTCATTCACAGCAATTTGGTGCAGCTTGGTTTGCGTGCGAGTTTCTTGCAAACAATCTCTTGCGTCACTAATTTTTGAACCCGCATACACACTGTCTATCGCTGACCGCAGGGCCAAATTGCACTTTTCATGAGCAATATAGCAATACTGCGCCAGCGTCATGGTAGATATACGAAAATCATCATCTTCACTATCCACTACAACATAGTTCAGCCATGTCATGGACTCGTTGCGAGACTTTCCTATTTCGTCGGCGTGCTCTGGTACTTCAGTCTCTTTTAACCAGTCTTTAATCATGGCTTGGTATTCTTGGGTTTGAATCTGTTCAGTGGTTACTGAAATACAGCGAGACGTCCAATATAAATGCTGCTTTTTGTCTTTTTCAATGGGTACAAAACTAATGTCAGAAGATTGAGATGAGGCCACAAAAGATTTGATTTGCTCAACCAATTCACCACGAGTGGCGCGAATAGCCGCACCAACACTAGAATTCACCTTATCTTCAAACTGCTCAGAACTGACATAGTCGCTTGGTTTAAAGGCTAAATACACTTCGGCGACTGCCACCTGATTGGGAAACACAACGTACTTCACCGTGTAGTTTTCGTGTGAAAATGTAAATGTACACAAATGCATTGCCTGCACGTCTACATCCAATCGTTTGTACTGGCGTTGTACGTTTTCCTCTTGCTCTAATTCCTCTTGTTGAAGATCAGAGTGTGCAACTTGAACATTAGTAAGCTCAGACAGTGCTTTTTGAAGAGCTTTGTATTGGCGAGAATGAGGGTCTAGCCCTGTTCGCATGCGCAAAGGAATATCAATTGGCGAGAAAGCCACTACTTGAAATGTATGGTTCATCATTAAGTCTCCACTACCCTGTGTAGTTAAAGCGTATTTATTCTTTGTTTTCTGCTTTTAATGGATTTGGTCTGCCACCAGTCACTTTATCAGCACGACCTTCTTCCTTGGCTTTTTCTGCACGGCGTTTTCTGATTTCTTTAGGATCGGCAATAAGCGGACGATAAATTTCAATACGATCGCCATCCCGCAGGGTATCGCGCATTTTCACCACTCTTCCCCAAATTCCCGCTTTGTTTTTCGATACGTCTATTTCTGGGTACTCGGCAAGGATACCTGACGACTCAATTGCTTCTTGTACCGTGGTATTTTCAGCAACGACAACTTCAATAATGGTTTGCTTTTTAGGCAGTGCGAATGCAACTTCAATGGTGATCATAGCACTCATGCATACACCTCTTTTGCACGCTGTGTAAATGCGGCAACCATACTCGATGCTAAACTGTTGAATACTTTTCCAAAAGCCACTTCAACCAATTTACTACTAAATTCAAACTCTAAATTAAGTTCAATTTTGCAAGCATCTTCACTCAGTGCAGAAAACGTCCAACCACCGGACAAGGATCGAAACGGGCCATTCACCAATTGCATCTCAATTTTATGGCCAGGTAGCAACTGATTATGTGTAGTAAACCACTGTTGTATTCCCGCCTTCGCCACAAGCAAAGAAGCGCGCATACTCTCACCGCTTTGCTCCAATATTTTACTATCGGTGCAACCGGGAAGAAACTGGGGATACGACGCCACATCATTCACTAAATCAAACATGGCTTGTGCGCTGTGTGCAACCAATGCACTACGTTGAATACTTGGCATTTACTACAATAAGTTAGTGACTAAAGGCGCGTACTATACCATAAGTGCTATCTAATAATTAACAGCTATGCACACAGCCGAATAACTTGCCGTATAATATTTTGTAGTCACTAAAGACATTCGCCAATCTATACGTATAATAGCGCCCATGAAAAAGAATAAAGCAAAAAAGAATCCGTCGAATACCATCGCGCTGAACAAAAAAGCGCGTCACGACTACTTCCTTGAAGACAAATTCGAGGCAGGCATGGAACTGCAAGGGTGGGAAATCAAAGCGATCCGCTCAGGCAAGGTGAATATTTCTGATACGTACGTCATTATTCAAAATGGCGAAGCCTTTTTGGTCGGCAGCCGAATCAGTCCGCTTAATCAAGCGTCAACACATGTTATTTGTGCGCCTGAACGTGCCAGAAAGCTACTCCTCAACAAGCGTGAATTAGACAGGCTAATTGGTGCACGTGATCGCCAAGGCTACTCTATCGTAGCAACAGCCATGTATTGGAAGAAGTGCTGGGTGAAACTAGAGATTTATCTTGCAAAAGGTAAGCATTCTCACGATAAGCGCGACACGGTAAAAGACCGCGACTGGCAACGCCAAAAAGAACGAGTAATGAAACACAGCGCTTAATTGCGCTGTGCTCTCTATCTATAAATTGGTTACGCGCCTACATCACGCTTCGTCATTTTTTTGCGATGTACCATATCGAGTATCAAACTCCACAATGGCGCGGGTCGGCGTATAGTGGTTAAATCATTACCTAGCCTTCTTAACTGACGCCTCACCATACTCATATTGGCTAAGCTCGATAGCGACTTGTCTTTCCATCCGCAGTTAGGAATAACTCCAGAATAGGTCCAGTCTTGTTGCCATTTTTTAGCTAAATCTGGTGTAAATGCCAAAGCACTCGCCATCCCCACAAATGCACAGCCTTGTTCCACTACATCTTGAGCAACTGACGCGCGCTTAATACCGCCTGTGGTCATTAAAGGAATATTAGTTTTTGATTCAAGGGTTTTGGCAAACTCTAAAAAGTAGGCTTCGCGGGCAAGGGTGCGATGGTCTCGTGTTTGTCCCTGCATGGCAGGGGCTTCATAACTACCACCTGATAGCTCAACAATGTCTACACCTAATGCCTCAAGGCGACTGACTACGTCACACGCATCGTTAAAATCGAAACCGCCCCGCTGGAAATCAGCAGAGTTCAGTTTAACCATAACAATGAACTTTTTGTCGCACACTGCGCGAATTTGACTAACGATATTGATCAACAAACGAGCACGATTAATGAGTGAACCGCCCCACTCGTCTTGTCGTTGATTGGTCAATGGCGATAAGAATTGAGTCAGCAAATAACCATGTGCCGCGTGGATTTCTACCCCATCAAAACCTGAGCGCTCAGCTTGTTTCGCAGTTTCGACAAATCGGTTGCACACGTCATGAATGTCTTCGCATGTCATTTCTGTAGGCTCAGCAAACAACTTAGAATGTTTACCCATGTTCAGGGGAATAGCTGACGGCGCCAGAGCTTTGCCCTTCATGGCCTTGAAGACCTGTCGGCCTGGGTGATTAATTTGCATAACGGCTAAAGCGCCATTGGACTTGATGATTTTTGCCCAGCGTTCAAAAGGCTCTGTGGGCGTATTCTTCTCAAGTGCAATACCACCAGGCCCAGTCATGGCTGCGCTGTCGACCATTACATTTCCGGTAATGACCATGCCCAAATTACCATGAGCCCAATACCGATAAAGGGAATAAAGTGCGCTACCGGGAAGTTTCCCCGCACTCGACATATTTTCTTCCATGGCTGACTTTACGAGTCGGTTACGAACGGTAACACCACAGGGTAAGTCGTAAGAAGAATATAAAATTGAATCAGAACACATAATACTTCGCGCGTCGATTTAAGCGGCGACACTTTAATACGTATTGGTAATAAATGCATCAGTTGAAAGCAATTTTTTCATTAAGGGCATTTAACCACAAAAGGTTTGTGTTATACTCCGCCGAACACCGGGGCTGATTAGGATTCGACAGGATCTAGGACGCTGGAGGTGCATGCAGAGGGGCGGTTGGCCTCTTAAAAAAGCCGCATTTAAATAGTCGCAAACGACGAAACTTACGCACTAGCCGCTTAATAACCGGTATAGGCCCTTCCACCCTAGTCTCTTCCTGCTAGCGGGGATTCGGAAGGTCATCCAAGTAGGATAGCGAGGGAACCTTGTCTAAGGGTGAACCGCGAAACAGTATTAGGCCAGCCTCAAGGAAATCCTGTTTGTCGGAGTTCCAAGAGGTTAAATAAATGACAAACTAAGCATGTAGTACCAAAAGTAGACATTTTCTGGACGCGGGTTCAAATCCCGCCAGCTCCACCAAATACTAGTTCAAGGGCGTTCGACACGCCCTTTTTCTTTGCCCACAATAAATAAAAATCAATAACTTACACAAAAATAGCTAACTTTTCGTTCGATAACGTTCGTTGAAGTTCGCAATTTTATGTGGTACTTAATGTGGTACATGGCTAATTTTTCACCATAGGCGTACCACAAAAATGCCCAAGGTAGTAAAACCACTTAACTTTAATCAAGTTGATAAAGCAAAGCCCAAAGACAAGGACTATCGTTTGAGTGACGGTGGTGGTTTGTTCCTTCGAGTACGTAAGTCCGGTACCAAAGACTGGATTTTGCGATACCAAGAGCCAGTTACAAAGAAGCGTAAAGATCTTAGCTTTGGTATTTTCCCTACTGTGAGTATTGCTGATGCTAGAGCTAAACGTGAAGAAGCTCACAAACAAATAGCCAAAGGTATAGACCCTCAAGTGTTTAGAAATGAGCAACTAAAACATGAGAAGGTACGATTAGCCAACACGCTAGAAGAAGTTGGTGCGCAGTGGTTCAACGTTAAGAAAACCAAGGTTACCCCAGACTATGCAGAAGATGTTTGGCGCTCTCTCGAAAATCATATTTTCAAGAGTATAGGCAATACCCCGATATCTGATATTAATGCAATAGATACAATAGCTATTATTAAACCTCTTGAAAGCAAGGGTAGCTTAGAAACAGTAAAACGCTTGTGCCAGCGACTTAACGAAATAATGGTTTTTGCTGTCAATACCGGCCTTGTGCATAGCAACCCACTAAGTGGCATCAAAGCGGCGTTTTTACCACCAGCTAAAAAGCACTTCCCTACTCTAAAACCAGAAGAACTACCCAAGCTAATGAGATCGTTAAGTACGGCCAGCATTAAGCTTGTTACCCGATGTCTCATAGAGTGGCAGCTACACACTATGGTGAGGCCGAGTGAAGCAGTTGAAGTCAAATGGGCTGATATAGATCTTGAAAATCAAACATGGAAAGTAGCCAGACACAAAAACAGTCATAAGACTGAACGAGAACACATTGTACCGCTGACAACGCAAACCCTTTCAATATTGGAGTTTATAAAACCCGTTAGCGGCCACAGAACCTACGTTTTTCCTTCTGATAGAAACCCTAAATCACATGCTAATGAGCAAACAGCAAATATGGCATTGAAGCGGATGGGTTACGAAAATAAGCTGGTGGCGCATGGCTTACGCTCAATAGCGAGTACAACACTAAACGAACACGGCTTTGATCCAGATGTTATAGAATCTTGCTTGGCACACGTAGATAAAAATGAAGTCAGGCGAGCATACAACAGAGCTGATTACCTAGAACGGCGGCGTGTGGTTATGGCATATTGGTCTGAGTTTATTGAAAAAGCTGCTACGGGCAACACTGGTATAGCTATGAGTAACGTAAGTCAATTGAACAACAAAAGGGCTTAAGTGAATTTACTAAGTCTAGGGTAGCTCCCGAAAAGCCGAAACCCTATCGGCCTGGCTTGGTAAATATATTAGGGTTTTATTCGAGGGAAATATGAATAGATATATTGATGGCTGGTTGGTTGAGGAAGCAGTATGTTTTGCAGTCGGTAATTTCGAATCTATCGCTCAAATTGAAAGGACTATTGATAATTCAGTAGTTAACGTTTCATATGATCGTGATTCTTTTCCCAACTGGACAAAAGAAGATGAAAAAGTACTCGCAGAAGCAGAGAAAGCTCTGCCACAAGCTAAGGAATTGTTGGAAGCATTGTACCACTCAGTAGACATAGCGATCGAACACTTCAATTTCGCAGAAAAATGCACTTACGCGAACCATGGTCATATTTTGCCAGAGGACTTAGTTTTCGAGCAACCAGCCGAAACTACTGAGATCGAGCTATACAGATACCAACCTGACATTCCAAAAGAAAAAGTAAAAATAAAAAAACGGAGTTTTGCTATTTGGTTATACAAGTTAGGCGAACATGCAATGTCTGAAAAAGTTTATCCAAAACTAAATGTCAGAGAGGTCTTAAAAGAAAGAGAAGGTAGTAAAGTACATATTTTAGATATAGCGAAAAATTTTACCGCTGATGGTGATGAATCTTTACTAGGTCTCGATGAGGAACAAATCCCAGAAAATCTATATTTAGCTTTGTCACTATATAAACAAGCTTGGCATGAGCTTCCCAGCGACATGTGCAAACCTTTAAAAACTGATCTCGAAAAGTTACTTAAACAAAGGTTTGGCTTGGCTAACTCTACTTTAATCAATTCAATTATCAAGGTGTCAACACCTGATGGTGTAACGTTAGGTGGAAAGCCAAACCCATCATTAAAACCTTGGCAACCAATAGAAAAAAGAAAAACCTGATATTGCCCTGCCTACCAAAGAGCCTTCTAAAATAGTGGCTCGTAGCATTGGTTGCACTACCAAAATCACATTTGGTAGTCTTGCCATAGGTATCAATTAACTGGCAACAGTGTGTTTTCATTGAACTCGTCAACCAACCAAATATAGGCGAATGATGATGAACACAGAAGTTACTCAAGTAACACAACTACAGCAATCAAACTCATCCTTAAACACCACCGTTCTTCGTAGGAAAGAAGTTAGAGACAAAACAGGTTTAAGTAATACAAGTCTACATGAACGCATTCACGACAAAACAATGCCCCCCCCCTTCAGTCTTGGTGGCCGCTCCATGGGGTTCTTCGAACACGAAATATCTGCGGTTCTAATGGCTCGTGCAGCAGGCCAAGATGATGAACAGGTAAAAGTGCTTGTTTCTTTACTCTTGGATAAGCGCAAAGAGCTTGCTAATTCATTCTTACAAAGACTTTCAGCGTAAGGAGGGGCTAAGAATGAAAAACGCCACTCCCGACCAAGACAGCAGCGTTCTTAACTCTATCGATACAAGCGCTCATACGCAACGCAGTCAAATTATAGCATTGATAAAACGATATCAAAGCTTGAACACTCCAGAGTTTCGAGATCACGGAATAATGTCACCAGCACCGCGTATTTTAGAGTTACGCGCCAAAGGTCACAGAATAGAAAAAGTTCTCGAAACATACATTGATGCAACAGGGAAAAAGCATCACGGTGTTGCCCGTTACTATTTTGCTAACAACCCACCAGCAAACTTAGCTAATGGAGAAGACGTAGCATGATTAGGCGCATCCCTGAACTCATTGCGAGGGGGTGCGATATTTCAGTTGAGCGTGGTGTACTGGCCGTTACTCACCCAACTGATTCGCGCTACTCTAGAGAATGGCTCAAGAAGTACAGAGCAAATATAATCAGTGAAATAGCCAATGTTACCCGTTTACCGATATACCTATACCTAGGTAATTCAACAGGAAACTTTGGTAATAAAGACGCTAACGGCAAATTCATCAATGGAAAGCAATCGGGTTTATGCCTTCAATTTGTCAACGTGGCTAATGATGAAAGTTACCACGCGGTTTTTAACGTTGTCTTAGAGCGTACACGCAGTTCTATACATGGGGCTTGTGGTAGCCAATTACCCAAAGGTCGCTTTACAGTTAAAAAGCGAAGTGCCTTTGCAAAGTTTTGGACAACTACAGGACTGGGCGAACCTCGACGATTAAGTGAGCTATACAAGTGTATTGGCAGACTATCCAACTTGTATTTCACCGCCGAACTAAACAATGACTCTCAGAAGTTAGTCAATGCCTCTATCCAACCTATCAACTTAACCAGTGCTTACCTGAACACCTTAATTGGTGGCAACGAGGTGGCAAACTTGCGACAAGCAAGCGACAAGGAGGTGGCAAGGGTAAGCGACAAGAACGTGCGACAACCAGACGCGACAAGAACTCGCGACAAGGGAAACGCTACACGCCTTAACTTATCTGGTGTTGAGCCACATTTGCAGTGCGTAGACAAATCAGTGCGTGTAAATGACACTACGAGTCAAAACACTACGGGACAGAGAAACTACGAATTAAGTAATAAAGGAAGAACGGATAAAGATAGTACTTCCCCACTACTTAAAAGAAAGCCTCCACAGGAACAAACCAATGATGAATGGTTGGCAGATTACGACAAGGCCGGATAGCAAAATAGCCATAGTTGAAGTGATGCCAGTTTAGTCTTTGAGCTTTTCCCAACATGCAGTTTTAACCCATTGGGAAAAAGACTGTTCACCGCGAACACGTTCTATTTCCTCTATTAGCTCATTTTCAAAGCGCATGTTCTTCTTGGTTGAAGTTGTGCGTTTATCAGAACGAGGAACATTTTTAACATTATCTTCTTGCATATGGGTGCGCACCCGTGACATATTAAAGTGGTGCGCACCAATATACAGTAAACCCCTAACCCAAACAATGAAGGAACAACAATGGAAACCTTGAATGAACTGTCTGTAGACATAGCGACATTAAACACAGCAGTTAACGAAGCTGTAAGCCTTGGGTCAGTGCTAAATGCACTCACCTCAACCACATCTGATATTGCCGTAGGAGAGCTAGCCGGAACTACGGATATTTTGGAACGACGACTACGACAAATCGAGGCAGCGAGCCAGAAAATTAAAGACGCACTGTTAAAGCAATATTCAACAGATAATTAACGCGTATTGGTAAACAGTCCTACAGACCATCATTAAGAGATTTAAACATGTGTGAAAATACAGAAGATAGAGAAGCAGCTGACATAAACATTAAATACGTAGTTGAGCCAGTGAGGGATATTGCACGAGTGATTTCTGAATATCTTTTTAACGGCGAGGCTGGCGTAAAGCTTACGCCCTCACAAGAGCATGTCGTAAATGCGCTTTTGTGCAAGATTGAGGAGCTTTGTACCGAAGAATTACAAGCATAGTGAGCGCTTGTGAAATAACGCATTACCACGACCAAACAAATACAGGAAAACGAACATGTGCGAAATAATAGACAATGAAGACAACCTAAGAATGAATATCACTAAAGCACAATCATTGTGTGCAGCCTTGAGCGCTGCAACGGTTGCTGAAGTAGAAGAAATACCAACACAACACTTAAATGGGTTGATGTGGGCAATGGCTGACTTTTTAGAAGATGCCATGAGGTCTTTTAAAGTATTGGAAGGCTATCGACAGCGAGCAGAAAAGAACAACCTAAGCAGCTCATAGAGATATTAGTAGTTTAATTGTTTCTGTAGTCTTGCTGGTGGCATTATTGCTATCCACGTAGCCCTGAGTCAGCAAGACTGAAAAATAGCCCCCAACAACCCGCTAAGGGCGTTTAATGTCGCAGCACCTAACTTCCCCACCAGAATTAAGAAAACGTCAAATATTGGCTTTGAGAGCTTTCTACAATGAGTCAGAAGCTCGTTTAGAGGAATGGAAACAGTCCGGCTTTCAATATCCACCACCAGCCTCTCGCCCGTTTCCTGAGATTTGCAAAGGTATGAAATGCGGAGCCAAAACAAGAAAAGGACACCCGTGTAAAAACGACGGTACGAGCTTCCCGAGTGGACGCTGTAAATTTCACGGTGGTGCCAGTACTGGCCCTCTAACGCTCGAGGGAAAGAAGAACTCTTCTAAAAATGGGGGAACTAAAAACACTAATCCCAAATGAATAGGGATAAGTTTAGGGCTAGGCTTCAACTCAAATGATTAAACAGTTCCACTAAGAATAGCGAACCCCATGTACACCCAGCAAAAGCTTACTAGACAGATCTTAAACGAACACGTGGTTTAGATTTTATTGACTGAGTCACCGTTAATAGCAATTATTACTAGGATATAAAGGCAGGGATGAAATGGTAAATGGAAAAGCAGGCAAAACGCCCATTATTAAAGATTATTCGTAGCTTATTTAGATTCCTATCTGAACACAAATCGCTGACAGGAACCATAATATCTATCATCGTTAGTCTGCTTGGGTATAGCTATGTCTCATTGTATTTAAGCAAGTTTGACATTGATCTCGAAGCTTATGCGGTGCTGCAAGATTTGCCAATGTTTTTTGTTTACAACATAGGTAGTATTTTACTTATCTTTGCAATTGGGTCTATATCAACATTAGGGATCTCTATTTGTATTACGGCGATACTTACGAATAGAAACTCAAGTTTATTAGAGCAAATCGGTTTTATTATTATTGCAGGCCTAAGTATTTGGGGTTTGCTTGTAGGTACGACAAACAACATGACTTCGACTGTCCGCGAAATCAAAGCAGGAAGGTCAGATTATTTTACTGTTTCTTATGGTAGAGGGTCGATGCTCCAATGTATCAACTATATCGGACGTACTTCTTCTTACAGATTCTATTGGGATAGTAAGAACAGTAATTACATAGCTATTCCTGACTCCCAACACATTGAGATAAAGAAAGTTTTCGGTAGCTCGCCAAAAACTAATTATGTTTACAATGAAACAGAAAATAAAAATTTTGGCTCTCCCAATATTACACAACTAGAGTTTGGAAAGTGGAAAGAAGAATTACTAAATGTGTGTACCGAAGCTACCCCTATTGATATTGAAGTTACCAGAGTTGAAAATCCATGTAACATATGGTGGAGAAGAAAAGCAGAATGTATACCTTTTTAATGAGATGTTTCTATAGACTCTGAATCTCTTTGTTCAATTTAAATCGAGCGGGTCCTTTTTCTTAGCTAAATGGGGGTAATTTGTACCTCGGCTTTTGCATTGAGCGAGAGTTTTCAAAAAGAGATCAACGACAGCATCAAACGAATAAAAGGCATGTTAGTGAAAGTGCCTGTTCTGAACCATTCCCTACTCACTGAAAAACAGTAAACGCGTTAGCTAGACATGGTGTCCACTTCCCATAAACTGAGACAGACTTAATTGGAGTTTTCTGCAA
>Ga0256829_1001554_pt1 | contig 18579 bp, 26 predicted proteins | sample 131447metaG_FD_185979 | JGI IMG/M metagenome (GOLD analysis project Ga0256829, IMG submission 185979) | Hydrothermal vent microbial communities from Lau Basin, Pacific Ocean - 131-447 | ecosystem: Environmental > Aquatic > Marine > Hydrothermal vents | place: Pacific Ocean: Lau Basin | collected...
GAGGTTTAGTTTTCGGGATGGGTTTTGGATGGGCTACTATCGCAGTATTGTATTTATTTGATTTATTTGTATTAAAAAATGGCTGGTGTGGGCATTTGTGTCCACTTGGTGGATTTTACTCAATAATCGGTAAATTCAGATTACTTAAGGTTAGGCATAATACTCAAGCTTGTACGGGATGTATGAAATGCAAAGTTGTCTGTCCCGAAGTAGAGGTTTTGCATATGATTGATAAAGAGTCTATACCCGTAACTTCAGGTGAATGTACAAATTGTGGAAGATGCATTGATGTATGTGATGATAATGCTCTTGGATTTTTTTTAAAAATTGAAAACAATAATGAAAAAGGAGAGAAAAATAATGAAAAAAATTAGTAAAATTGCTCTTAGTCTTGCTGCGGCAGGACTGTTTGTCATAGGATGTGCTACAACGAGTGGAGGAGATATTAGTGCTACTTCTTTAAGCTTGAGAAAAGCCAGCGTATTTAGTGAAAAAGGGATAACTCCGGAAAATGCTACATTTACAAAAGCAGCACCGGGAACTGCAAAAACAATAGACAGATCTTTTGTTAATGCACCTCCTTTAATCCCGCATAGCGTAGTTGGTCTTGTACCGATAACAAAAAATAATAATGCATGTTTGGGATGCCATATGCCTGAGGTTGCAAAAAGTGTACATGCAACTCCAATACCAAAGTCTCACTTTATGAATTGGAGACCAACTTATGTTATTGGAAAAAAAGGTAAGCTTTCTTTAGACGGTCATGTGGTAGTAAAAACAGACGGCAATAAGGTATATGCATCTTCTACTCACGGTAAATTGTATCCCGGAAGATATAACTGTACTCAGTGTCATATCCCTCAATCAAATGCAAAACCATTGGTTAAAAATACTTTTAAACCGGATTTTATAACTACTAAAGAGTTAAAAAGATCTAATTTAATCAACAACTATGATGTTGGAGTAAATACAATCAAATGATACAAAGAAGAGAGTTGTTTAGCTCTCTTGCATCTTCTTTTAAAAAAGAAAAGCAAGAGAGCTTTGATATAAGACCACCATACAGCAATGATAAATTTACTTTTGAAAAAGAGTGTTTTAAATGTAGTGGAGTTTGTAAAAATGTATGTGATGAAAATATCATAGTTATAAAAGATGATAAAACACCTGTATTGGATTTTACAAAAGGAGGATGCACTTACTGTGATGAATGTGCAAAAGTATGTAATTTTGGTGTTTTGGATATAAAAAATAAAAAATATATTAATGCAAAAGTAGTTATAAATATGCTAAAATGTCTTAGTTGGAATAAGACAATGTGTTTTAGTTGTAAAGAATTATGCTTAGACAATGCTATCAGTTTTTTTGGACTGTTTAGACCGGAGATCAGATATGGCAAATGTACAAATTGCGGATTTTGCGTGAAAGTTTGTCCGACAAATGCAATAGAGGTAAAAAAATGGCAGTAAAATTCATATCAAATATTAAAGAAAATGGCTTGGGAGGCTGGTGTATTGAGCTTATAGATACAGTTGGTAAAAGAAAAGTTGTATGCAATAATATAAAAGAGTATGAAGATGCGATCGAACAGATGGGAAACGATTACGGTAGTGAGATCGAAGTTACTTGGCAGAAAGATGATAATGTAACAATTTTGCATATGGAGGAGGTAAGAATAGAAATCTCAAAATACCAAAAAATGTTTGACAATGAGGCTCTTAAGTGAAAAGATATTTACTTTTATTTGTATTTTTTCTTACTGTTTTGCAAGCTAAGAATTTAACTTCGATCTATACTTTAAAAGCTAACGGTGATATTATAGATATGATGATAAGTTCAGGTAAAATTTATGTAACCACAGACAGTAGTAGTGTTAATATATTTGACATAAAAACAAAAAAACTTGTTAAAAATATAAAATTTAAAAAATTAAAAGATTTTTTAGGTGATATATCGGACATAAGAATATATTCAGTAGATAAAATTGCAAATAAATTATTATTTGCAACACAAGGAGAAGAAGGGTACAGTAGAATTTATATATATGAAAACGGAAAAAATAAACTCTTATTTGATAAAAAAGAAAAGTTACCTATATTAAAAGCAGAGTTTATTTCACAAAATAGAATTATTTTTGCAACTCTAAGTTCAGAAGTTATTCTATATAGTTTAAAAAATAAAAAAATTATATATAAAAAACAAGTATCTGGATCAAAATTCTCTGATTTTGTACTAAATAAAGCTAAAACGAAAATGGTTTTAGTAGATGAAAGTGGAAATGCAAAACTCATAAATACAAAAAATGGTGAAATTATTAGAATTTTTAAAGGTCAAAATTTAGATAATGTTTATCAAGTTGATTATAAAAATCATGTCATTGCAACTGCTGGAAAAGACAGGCGATGTGTTGTATATAAAGATGATAGCTCTTATGCATATTATAAAATAAGTAATTTTCTTATATACAGTGTCGGACTTAGTCCAAGTGGTAAACTTTGTGGATATTCAAGTGATGAGAAAAATAATATTACAGTATTTAATACTCAAACACAAGAAAATCTTTATAAATTAACAGGTAATAAAAGTCCAATATCAAATATAATTTTTGTAAATGAAAACAGTTTATTTACATCAAATAAAAATAAAATAAAATTTTGGAGATTAAAATGAATATATCAAGCATAGTAGTACAAACTTTGCCGGAAAATTTAAATAGTGTGATTAATGATTTGAAGGAGTGTGAGGTCTGTGATTATCATTTTCACGATGATAAAGGTAAGATAATCATTACAATAGAAGGTGAAAATGTTGGAGAAGAGTTGGAAAAATTAAGAATTATCGAAGCGATAGACAATATTATATCAGCTGATATGCAAATGAGCTATAGTGAGGATGAGTTAGACAGACATATAAAAGTTTTAAATAATTCTGATGCGGTTCCAAAAGTCTTAAAAGGTGATACAACTAAGATTGACCCATCAACCGTTGTTTATAATGGAGATTTGAGAAAAAAAAATATTTATGAATTTGCCGAGCAAACAAAAGCTTGAATCCAAAAAAAGATAAATTATAGTATAATACTTTGAAATTTTAAATGAAGGTATTGATTGAATATTTTTAAACCTACTGTAACAAATATTGTCTCAAGAATTTTTGGCAAGATTGCAAATTTTGAGTTTTTTTTTCCGATACAATATGTGATTAATTTTACTTATGTAAAGAGTATGAAAGTTGATTTGAGCGAATTTGATACGATAGATTCTTATAAAAGTTTAAACAAATTATTTACGAGAGAATTAAAAATAAGAAGAGATATAGATAAGAGCGAAAATTCTTTTATATCACCTTGTGATTCTTTAATAACCGAACTTGGAGATATATTTATAAGTCGAACTATACAAATAAAGGGGTTTTATTATAAAATAGATGAACTTTTAACAAATAAGTTTGAAGATAAAAAAATTTATAAAATATATAATGGCAGTTTTATAAATTTTTATCTCTCACCTAAAGATTACCACAGATATCATTGTCCTGTTGATATGCAAATACTAAAAGCAGTACATGTTCCTGGAACACTTTATCCTGTAAATCTTAAATATTTAAATAAAGTATTAGATTTATTCATAAAGAATGAAAGAGTAATAGTGGAATGCAAAACAAAAAGAAATCAATTATTTTTTATGGTTTTTGTCGGTGCTTTAAATGTTGGTAAAATAAAATTTAACTTTGATGATAGAATTTCTACAAATTCTGGTAAAAAAGATATAACTACATATACCTATGGAGATACTCATCTTAAAAAAGGTGATGAATTAGGTAAGTTTGAAATGGGTTCAACCATAGTTATATTTTTTGAAAAAGATATGGTTGAACTTACCCAGAAAAAAATGAAAAAGGTAAAATTTGGAGATATGATAGCTAAAATAAAGAGTTAAACATTAAACCTAAAGTGCATCACATCACCGTCAGCTACAATGTAATCCTTGCCCTCAAGTCTCATTTTGCCTGCTTCTTTTGCTTTTATCTCTCCGCCACAGGTAACAAAATCATTATAGCTTATAACTTCTGCTCTGATAAATCCTTTTTCAAAATCATTGTGAATTACAGAAGCTGCTTTTGGAGCTTTCCAGCCATTTTTTATAGTCCAAGCTCTAACTTCCACAACACCGGCTGTAAAGTAACTTATTAGACCCAATTTCTCAAAAGATACTCTAATGATTTTATTAAGTCCTGATTCTTCAATACCAAGTTCGCTTAAAAACTCTTTAGCCTCATCTTCTTCTAAACCCACAAGCTCCTCTTCAATCTTGGCACAGAGCTTTATAACTTCTGCACCTACTTTTTTTGCATGAGTTGCGACTTCTTTTATATATTTATTATCTTCTATGAGAGAATTTTCATCAACATTTGCTCCATAAATTATCTCTTTGTTAGATAAAAATCTTAACTCTTTATCAAGAAGCACAAACTCTTCATCATCTTTTTTTGCAAAGGTACTAACTGGCTGTATTTCGTTTAAATGATTAAGTAGTTCCATTGAAATTTCTAAAGATTTTTTTGCACTTTTATCAGACTTGGCTTGACGGTTTAACTTTTCAATTTTCTTTTCAAGCTGCTCAATATCTGCAAATATAAGTTCACTTTCAATTATTTCAATATCTCTTAAAGGATTTATACTGTTTTCAACATGAGTTATATTTTCATCATCAAAACATCTTACTATATGAAGTATGACTTCAACTTCTCTTATATTTGATAAAAACTTATTTCCAAGTCCCTCTCCCTTGCTTGCACCTTTTACCAATCCGGCAATATCAACAAAATCAATAGTTGAATACTGTATTTTATTTGGCTTTACTATCTTTGCCAATTCTTCAAGTCTTTGATCAGGAACAGGAACAACTGCTTTATTTGGCTCTATTGTGCAAAAAGGATAGTTGGCACTCTCAGCATTTTGAGCCTTTGTCAAGGCATTAAAAGTAGTTGATTTTCCAACATTTGGAAGCCCTACTATACCTACGCTAACTCCCATTATTTATCCTCGTCATGAACATTGCTTTGTTTGTAAGCAAAATCTTTAAGCCAATATACGCACATTCTAACACCAGCACCACTTGCACCTGATTGGTTATATCCCCACTCTTTTTCTCTATATGCAGGTCCTGCTATATCAAGATGAAGCCATTTATCCTTGTATTCATCCTTAATAAAATTATCAAGAAAAATTCCAGCAGTTATCGCTCCACCATATCTTGAACTTGATATATTTGATATATCTGCAATATCACTTTTTAAAAGTTTTTTTAAGTATTTATTAAATGGTAAAGAGCCTGATAGCTCGCCACTTTTTAGACTACTTTGTATCATAGAATGTTTAAGAGTTGAGTTATTGCCCATAATACCCACAGTGTACTCTCCAAGAGCAACAACACAAGCTCCTGTTAAAGTAGCTAAATCCACCAAATAATCAGGCTCAAGCTCCTGCGCATAATCAAGACAATCGGCAAGTACAAGTCTTCCCTCGGCATCTGTATTTCTTACTTCAATAGTTTTCTTGTTTCTCGCTATTAACACATCATCAGGTTTATAAGCATTTCCACCTATCATATTTTCAGCCGCACCTATTATCGAGTGAACCTCAAAAGGAAGCTCAAGCCTGCTTGCTGCTTTTATTATATTTATTGCTGCAGCTGCTCCACTTTTATCAGATTTCATAGTTACCATATATTCGCTTGGTTTTAAGCTAAGTCCACCACTATCATAAGTTAATCCTTTTCCGACAAATACAAATCTTTTAGTAGAAATTTTCGGTTTATAGCTCAAATGTATAAGTCTTGGTTTGTTTGAACTTGCTCTTGCTACTGCTAAAAATGCTCCCATGTTTTCAGAATTTAAAAATTCTTCATCTCCGACAAAACACTCCACATTTTTTAAATCTTTTGCCATATCTTTTGCATAATCTGCTAATTTTGCAGGAGTCATATCAAATGGAGTGATATTGATTATATCTTTAGCATCATTTGTCGCATCTGCTATAATTATAGCTTCATTTACAGCTTTTTTTGTTGAGTCTAAATTATAAATTTTACCATTATAATCTTCAGTAGAAATTTTTATATTTTTAATATATAGATTGCTTTTTTTACTTTTGTATTTATCAAATTTATATGTTCCTAAAATTACACCCTCTACTAATGCTCTTGCATTAATAGGAGGACATTTTTGTGTATATAGACCTATTTTTACACTACTGTATTTCATTTTTTCAAGAACTTTAAATGCATTAGAAACAGAGCATCTCACCTCATCACTTTCAAATGATTTACATCCATAGTAAAGAATATTCTTATGAGGCAAAAATAAACTTTCTTCACTTTTCCCGCTAAAACCGTATTTTTCAAATTCATCCCCACCTTCTATCCATCTGTGAGTTAAATTTTTATTAACAATAAGCACAATTTCGCAATCAGCCTCTATCTCTTTTATTTTTTTATCAAAAACTTCAAAATTCATCTATGTCCTTTATATTTTGTTTTTTTTGTTACTTTATGAAAGTAATACCATACACTTCCTGCAATAATCGCTCCAAGCGGTAGTGCAATATACCAATAAGTTCTGGCTAAATGTAATATTTTTAAGATTTCATCCCCAAATATGTATGCAAGCATAATAGTTGCAAATGCCCAAATCATAGCTGCTATTAAATTTACAATCGCAAATGTTTTACCGCTGTATCTTGTGGTTCCCATAGCCATCGGCAGTATAGTTCTGAGTCCATATAAGTATCTTTGCATAAAGACAATCATCCATCCATATCTATTTAGAAGTAGATTTGCTAAAGCAAATTTCCTTCTATGATTTTTTAAAGTTTTGTTAATATATTTTTTATTATATCTTCCTATATAAAAATATATCTGATCTCCAGTAAAGCCACCTAATCCAGCGACAATAATGGAAGTTGTCAAGTCTAAATCACCGGTATGACTTAATACTCCTGCCATAACAAGCCCTGTCTCACCTTCTAAGATACTCCATACAAAAAGTATAATATACCCATACTCTATCAGCCATTTTATAAATAATTGTTCCAAAAAAATCCTTGATTGTTTATTTTAATCAAAATGCAAAATATCTTTTGCCTGTATCATATCTTTGTCTCCTCTTCCTGATACATTAATGATAAGGAGAGAATTTTTCAATTTTTCTTTTTCAATTTTTTTAAGATATGCTATAGCATGGGAGCTTTCAAAAGCAGGAATAATACCCTCTTTTTGCGAAAGCCATACAAAAGCTTCAAGTGCTTCTTTATCTGTTATACTGTCATAATAAACTTCACCCAATTCTTTCAGATAAGAATGTTCAGGGCCGATACCCGGATAGTCAAGACCCGCAGAGATGGAATAAGCTTCTTGTATCTGACCATCGCTGTCTTGCAAAAGATAACTGAGTTGGCCATGTAAAATGCCGGGGCTTCCTTTTTCAAGTGAGGCACCGTGTTTGTTAGTATCTAAGCCAAGTCCACCGGCTTCTATACCAATGCATTTCACACCATCTTCATTTAGAAAATGATTAAATATACCCATTGCATTGCTCCCACCGCCGATACAGGCAATCACATAATCAGGTAATTTTCGTTCAGCTTTTAGTATTTGTGCTTTGGCTTCATATCCTATGATTGATTGAAAGTCTCTTACCATCATAGGATAAGGATGTGGACCCGCAACAGTTCCAATAATATAAAAGGTATCTCTTGCATTCGTTACCCAATATCTAATAGCATCATTCATAGCATCTTTTAAAGTTTTACTTCCGCTTTTTACACTATGTACCTTGGCTCCCAAGAGTTTCATTCTAAAGACATTAAGCTCTTGCCTGTGAACATCTTTTTCACCCATAAATACTTCACATTCAAGTCCAAGAAGTGCAGCAACAGTAGCAGTTGCTACTCCATGTTGCCCGGCACCCGTTTCGGCAATAACTCTTTTTTTACCAAGTTTTTTTGCTATAAGTCCCTGGGCAATGACACTATTTATCTTATGAGCTCCCGTATGATTTAAATCTTCTCTTTTTAGATAAATTTTTGCACCGATTTCATCACTGAGATTTTGAGCATAAGTAAGAGGGGATGGTCTTCCTACATAATCTTTTAAATATTGATTAACTTCTTTCCAAAAATCCTTATCAAATCTTAAATCTTTGTAAGTTTCATTAAGACTTAAAAGTACAGGCATCAAAGTTTCAGGTACAAATCTTCCTCCAAATTTTCCAAAATGACCATTGCTATCTGGATCAAAAGATGATATTTTTGGAATATACATTATGATATCTCCAAAACAGAATATATATCGGTGTGCTTATCTAACAAATCAGTACCATTTAAAAAGGTTAAATCTATAATAAAACATGCATTGCTACAATTTGCTCCAGATTTATTGATTAAGTCTATTGCCGCTTTTGCCGTACCGCCTGTTGCAATAAGATCATCAATCAGTAAAACATTTGGATTATCATCTTTTCCATCAAATGCATCTATATGAATCTCAACTTCATCAAATCCATACTCCAATGCATATTTTTCTGAGATAGTTGTGTATGGCAGTTTTCCTTTTTTTCTAATTGGCACAAAGCTGGATTTCAATCTATAAGCCAAAGCTGCACCAAATATAAATCCCCGACTCTCTATACCGGCAACAAACTCTATATCTTTATCTTTGTAATAATTGTATAAATGATCAATCAAAAAAGAAAAAGCGTTGCTGTCTTTTAGGAGTGTAGTTATATCTTTAAAAACAATTCCAGGTTGAGGAAAGTCTGCTACATCTCTAATCTTACTCAATAAATACTGTTTTTCATTATCATTTAGTAAATTCATTTATAAACCTTTAAAATCTATATGTTACAATAAAGCTTCAATTTTGCCTTGCAACTCTTTTATCTTGTTTCTTAATTTATCATTCTCGATTCTTGATTGAGCATTTCTTTGTCTGAGAGATTTTATATCATTTTTAACTTTTGTAAGCTCATCGCTGAGTATATCAATATTACCTAATGCTCTTTGCAACTGAACCTGATATTTTCTCACAACTATCTCAGCATCGCCCAAAGTATTTTTTGTTATTCTTGTCATCTTTTGTTCTCTTTTAAATAAAGAACGAAAGTAAAACATCATAACCATCAAATACAAAGCAATACATATTAAAACAGTATATACAAACCAGGTTGCAAGCATTACAACTCTATCTTTTGAACTCTGTTGGCATGTCTGCCACCTTCAAAAGAAGTATCGCACCATGCCTTTAAAATAGAGCTTACAACTCCAAGACCCACAACCCTCTCACCAAAGCACAAAACATTTGCGTCGTTATGGGCTCTTGCCATAGTTGCAGTATATGCATCATGACAAAGAGCTGCTCTTATACCTTTGTGTTTGTTTGCACTCAAACTCATACCAATGCCAGTCCCACATATCAAAACACCCTGACTTCCCTTATCTTTCAAGACCGCTTCACTTAATTTATGAGCAAAATCCGGATAGTCAACTCTTTCTTTAGAGTTTGTCCCCAAATTGACAACCTCATTACCAAAATCTTCAAGTATTTTAATAACACTGTCTTTTATATCAAATCCGGCATGATCACATGCTATATAAAATTTCAAGTTAATCCTTTTTAAAAATCTTTGTCACAAATTGTCCTTATATATTATACCGAAAACTATTTTAATAATAAATCTTTTATATACATTGCCGGATAGAAAAAGAATTTTTCCAAAGGCGTTGCTATAAATATTAGCAATATTATCATTCCATATCTTTCAATCTTGTTGTAAAAATCTGCAATTTTATGAAATCCTAATTTTCTTGAAAAAAATTCAACCGCATGCGAGCCATCAAGCGGAGGAATAGGGTAGAGATTAAAAATGCCAAGTACAACATTGTATACAATAAGCATATAGAGCAAATTACCCACAAAAGAGCTGGATATATTGAAATAAGGAAATATAAATGAAGCTGTGACTGCTAATAAAAAGTTATATGTAATGCCTGCCAAACTAACAGCTATTGCACCATTGTATCCACCATTTCTTAAAACTGTCTGCATATTGATTGGAACCGGTTTTGCCCAACCAAACATAAAAGGAGCACCTGTAAAAAAAAGTAATGCAGGTAATATAATAGTTCCTACTAAATCAATATGAACTATTGGATTTATACTAAGCCTTCCAGCATCCTTAGCAGTATTGTCACCATATTTATAAGCAACAAGACCATGCATTATCTCATGACCGATAATAGCAATCATTAAAGCTAAAATAGAAGCTATTATCTGTATATAACTCATATTTCCTATCAATTTAAACTCACAGACTTATCAATAAATTTTTTATTTAAAGAGAGTTCATTTACACTTCTTCCTATTCTGTCCCATCTGATCTTATAGTTTTTATCCCAGGAAAAATAGATAAACCAAGGCTTTCCAACTATATCACGATATGGCACAGTTCCCCAAAATCTACTGTCATTTGAGTGGTCCCTATTATCACCCATCATAAAAAATCTTCCTTTGGGCACTTTATAATAAAAAGCATTAAAAATAAAATTTTTATTTTTTGGAAGTGAATTAATCATCATAGGTTGCATTGCAAGCTGTCCCGCGTTAAGATATAGTACCATTTCCCTAAAAAGATTTACATTAGGGTCATATTGGATTCCTGGAAACTTAAGCATATAAGGATTCAATACCCATAATTTACCCAATATTTTATATATCCTTTGCGGAGGATAATGTTTTTTTATCCAGGCATTACCTTCAGCAAAATGAATATATAGTTTCTTCTCTTGATATATTATTTCATCGCCACCTGTTGCGACACATCTTTTTACATAATGAACTTTTATATTTTTAGGGTACCTGAAAACTACAATATCACCTCTTTTGGGCTTATCTCCATCAATCAAATGTCCATCTCCTCTAAAATCAGGAAGAACCTCCCATTCAAGCCAAGGTATATGAGGTATCGGTATCCCATAGGAGAATTTCTTTACAAATAGATGATCTCCGATAAGTAAAGTTCTTTTCATAGAGCCACTTGGTATAACAAATGCCTGCGCAATGAAAAATATAACAAGTAAAACAATTATAATTGTACCTGTCCAACTATTGGAAAAATTATATAGTTTTCTTAGTTTATTATCTGATTTTTTCAAAATGTTCCTTATTTGTTTTTATAATTTTGTAGCTTTTAAAGTATTGGATAACAACATTGCGATAGTCATAGGTCCGACACCTCCTGGAACAGGTGTAATGTAGGAGCATTTTTTTGAGACATTTTCAAAATCAACATCTCCAGAAATTTTTCCATTTTCAAGCCTATTGATACCAATATCTATAACAATAGCATCATCTTTTACCATATCTTCCGTGATAAGACCGGCTTTTCCTACGCCGATTATCACAATATCTGCTCTTTTGGTATGGTTTTTCAAATTTTTAGTATAAATATGACAAATATCAACAGTTGCATTGGCATTTAGTAAAAGTGCAAGCATTGGTTTTCCAACTATATTGCTAGCTCCTACAATACAAACATTTTTTCCTTCCAAATTTATCTTGTATTCTTCAAAAATTTTCATAATTCCAAGAGGAGTACACGGTACAAAAGAATCCAAATTTAAAACAAGTCTCCCAATATTAAAAGGATGAAAACCGTCAACATCCTTTTTTGGATCTATTGCTTCAAGTATTTTTGTCTGATTTATATGTGAAGGCAGAGGAAGTTGAACCAAAATACCATTTATATTACTGTTTTCATTCATAAGTTTTATAGTATTTAAAATAGTCTCTTCTTTTATATTTTCAGGCATTTCATGAACAACTGAATAAATACCTACTTCCTTGCAAGCTTCAGCCTTTTTTCTTACATAAACTTGGCTTGCTGCATCATCACCAATCATAATAACTGCAAGACCCGGTGTTATTGAAGCTTGCTTGAAAAGATCAACTTCTTTTTTTATCTCACTTTGAATTTCTAAAGCTAATTTTTTGCCATTTAATAAAATCATATAGAACCTTAAATATTTTATCGATATAATACCAAAGTTGAAATTATATGAGGATAAAATGAGAATTACTTTTTGGTTTTTAATGTTTGCTTTATCATTATCATTAAATGCGAATGACTCTTTTATGACAAATATGGAATATGCTAAAATGTTATACAAAAATCCAAGAGGCATAGGGTGCAACAAATGTCATGGCGACAAAGGACAAGGAAGCACGATAGCCAAGTATAAAGAAAAGGGTATTGTAAAATATTTAAAAGCACCTGCGATTAATGATTTATCAAAAAAGGATTTTTTTAACTCTTTTAATGCAGAGCACAAAATAATGCCAAAATATTTTTTAACTTTTAGCGAAATCAATACTTTATATTTTTATATACAAAAAAAGAAAAAAAGAGGAAAAAAATGAATATAAAAAATTCAAACTTAGCTTTTCAAGAAGCAAAAAAAGTTATACCAGGAGGTGTCGACTCACCGGTAAGAGCCTTTAAAAGCGTTGGTGGTATCCCTTTGTTTGTAGATAGAGCCAAAGGTGCATATCTGCTTGATATTGATGATAATAAATATATAGACTTTGTTCAAAGTTGGGGTCCGCTTATATTTGGTCATTGTGATGCAGCTATAGAAGAAGCCGTTATAGAAGCAGTAAAGAAAGGGCTTAGCTTTGGGGCGCCTACAACTGTAGAAACATTGCTCGCTCAAGAAATTTGTGATATGTTTGACAATATTGATAAAATAAGGTTTGTAAGCAGTGGAACTGAAGCGGTTATGAGTGCCATAAGACTCGCAAGGGGTTATACGAAAAAAGATGATATTGTAAAATTTGAAGGATGTTATCACGGGCATAGTGATTCATTATTGGTGCAAGCAGGAAGCGGAGCGGTAACATTTGGTACACCAAGCTCTCCTGGAGTACCAAGTGACTTTACCAAACACACCCTTTTGGCAAAATATAATGATATACAAAGTGTAAAAAAATGTTTTGAAACTTCAAATGATATAGCTTGTGTTATCATAGAGCCGATTGCCGGCAACATGGGGCTAGTTCCTGCAGATATTGAATTTTTAGATAGATTAAGAAAATTGTGTGATAAAAATGGAGCTTTATTGATATTTGATGAAGTTATGAGTGGCTTTAGAGCAAATCTCAAGGGGGCTTCTGGCATAGTAAATATTGCAGCTGATATCATCACTTTCGGTAAAGTTATCGGCGGAGGAATGCCGGTGGGCGCCTTTGCAAGCAGAAATGAAATTATGGATAAATTAAGTCCTGACGGTCCTGTATATCAAGCAGGAACACTTAGCGGAAATCCAGTAGCTATGAGTGCAGGTTTGGCAAGCTTGAAGAAATTAAAACAAAATCCATTAATATATAAAGAATTAGAACAAAAAGCAAATAAATTGATGAATGCTTTTCAAAAAATAGCAGAAAAAAATCATATACCATTACAAATAAATGTCAGAGGGAGTATGTTTGGATTTTTTTTCAATGATAAAAAAGTTTTAAATTTTGATGATGCACTAAAAAGCGATACAGAAATGTTTGCTAAGTTTCATTCTAAAATGATTGATAATGGTGTTTATTTTGCCTGCAGTCAATTTGAGACAGGATTTATATCAACTGTAATAAATGATGAAATGATAAACAAAACAATAGAAATAGCAGAAAAAATTTTTAAAGAGTTAAAGTAAAAATATGGATAAAAAACCAAAATATGGTAAGATTATAGAAGGAGCTGAACAGTTATCGCTTGGCATTTCAATGGTTGTTGCAGTTATCATAGGTGTAGGTATCGGTATAGGACTTAAAAATCTTTTTGGCAAAGGATGGCTGCTGTGGATAGGTGTTTTCATAGGAGTAGCAGCAGCGATACTCAATGTTTACAAAGCTTATAAAAAACAAGTAAAAGAGCTTGATAAATTAAAAGATGATGTTAGATATAAAGATTATAAGTATGATGAAGATGATGAAGATTAGAAAGCAAATTATTATTTATTTTATTTTGGATTTTATTTTGATTTTATTCTCACTGTATAAAGGTACTATGTGGCTTTTAAATACTCAGATCGCCTTTGCAAGTGCTCTTTTAATCATACTATTATCTTTTTTATCATACATTAAAAATATAAATAAACAGGTAAAAGTTTTAGCAGACAAGATAGATGCAAGAGACTATATAGATGAACTTGATGATCCTTATGAGTTGTACAATGAAAGTGATACCAAAGAAAAGCCAAATAAGGCTAAGATTTCTGTAAAAAATTTATCAAAAAGCAGAAGTGCAGCTTTTTCACTATATAGAATTCTTGGCTATATTGTTTTAATAATCGGATTTTTAATGCTCGTAAAATTAAAAAGTATTATAATTATAGCCTATATACTTGGTATTTCCATCATCCCTTTGGGAACAATTCTTTCATCATTAACCAGTAAAAGCTAAGTATCTACCAATGGTGATTCTATTCTTACTTTATTTTCTTTAATATTTATTGATATATTGGAAATCGAAGCAAGCTCTTTCAATAAAAAGTCATCTTTTTCATTTCGCTTATCTCCTGTAACTTCTAAAAAAAAGATAGGATATTTTTTATTTTCATATATCACATATTCTCCGGTGATTAGATTGAGTTTAGTGGTTATTGTATTTGAATTTTCATATGAAAAAAATATTTTATTTAAGAGCTTTAAAAAAGTATCAATTTTTAAATAAATCTCAGGAAAAGTTGGATCTAATATTTTCTTATGAATTTTCTTTTTTTGAGTTGAAAAAGAACTAATTGCCAAATCGATAACAGAATATATATTTACTTTTACATTATCTTCTTTGCTTAAATTAAAAGATATTGAAGGCTTTTTATATAATTTTACACCAATTTTTTCATCATCTTTATAGCCGACTGTCAAAGCAAAAAAGCTGTACTTGCCGATATTTATATCAACTATTGTTGTTTTATATCCAAATCCAAAATTTGCATACGATGTTATCATCTCAAATAATTCTTTATTGCTTACATCTCCTAATAAAAACTGTGCTTCACTGTTGACATATAAAATCTTCCCATCTTTGTCAAAAATAATAAAAGGATTATAATCGTGCTCACACCACTCTTCAAATAAATCCATAGGCAATCTCACTTTTTTAATGATATAATAGCAAATATATGGTAAAATTTTACTATGAACATGTATAGATTAAGTGATAATTCCACTTTGGATAATTATATTCTTGCAAAAGAGTTAATGAATCTTGCCGGTATTTCGCCAAATGCTTTTAGGTATTGGAAAGAATGTGTTGCTACAAAATATTATAAAAGCAGAGTAGTTTATATCCATAAAAAGTACATCCATAAAAAGTATATCCATCTTGCAAAAGAGTGCCATTGTCTTGATGGACTTATCCAGTCAGCTTCATTTTGCAGATATACAAACCTCTCATCATCACACTTAACAAAAAGTAATAATTCTCCAATATATAATTTATTTAATATTGAAACTATAGAAAATATAAAATTTGTGAATTTAAAAAAATTTTTGCAAAAATTTCAACTCAACAGCTCATACACCATTTATATTGAAAAATGCAAGTATTTTGCACCTTTGGAAAAGAAGATAAGATTAACACAAAACCTATGTTTGGGGTATTACTGAATCTATATATTTATCAATAAATTCCAATTCTCTTCTTTTTATCTCCACGGCTATATCTATTCCTTTAAAATTATTTTTTAAGACATCAAGAGCATTTACATCTGTTTTAAATTTATTTTTAAAAATACCCAATTCAATTGCCCTTTTTTTAATATTGGGATTATAATTCTCAAGCCATGAGTTGATGGGTATTTTTAGGGAAGTCTCAAGTAAAAATCTGTCATTTATGCTTTTTGGCAGTTTTGGCTGGAGTTTATATATTTTTTCATACTCTTTAGGTGCATTTAGTAGTTTTAACCACTTATTTATATCTTCATCTAAAAATTTTGACAAAATATATAAAAAATAATACTGATAATACTTTGATACAAAATTTTTTTGATGTAAAATAAGCTCTTTGGTAATTTTATAAAAATCTTTACAAGCAATATCTATTTTAAAAAGTTTTCTCATAATTGCAACTCTAATGAAATAATAAAAGCCATAATGAAGGTATCTTGCTTTAAAAAGTTTTTCCAATTCCCAAAATATTCTCTCTTTACTCAAATCTTTTAAGTCAATTTGTTGCATTAACGAGATAGATTTTTCATCACACTTAAATCCAAATCTCGCACTAAACTGCACGGCTCTAAAAACTCTCAAACTATCTTCTTTAAAACTTCTATCATCAACTATTTTTATAATTTTATTTTCTATATCTGTTTTTCCACCCCAAAAATCAAGTAAACCGGTATTAAAAATATTTAACATCAAAGCATTCATGGTAAAATCTCTTCTTTTTGATGCTTCCTTTTCATCAAATGTAATTTGAACATCAAATGCTCTGTGTCCGATTCCGGTTTTTTTTTCAACCCTTGGCAATGAAATATCTATATTTTTCCATTTGTAAACAAAAAAATTTTTACCGACTCCAATAGCTCCAAAATCTCTTAAAATTTTATCAAACTTGGCAGGCTCTATATCATAAACTTCAATATCCAAATCTTTAATAGAGTTATTTAGATAAATATCTCTTACCGCCCCACCTACTAAATAAGCTCTTTTTGTATATTTTAAAAGATATTTTTTTAGTATTTTAAAGTTATGAAAATCTTTTTCACTAAGCTTATCTTCAATTTGCATTTTCTTTCAATCTATCATCTATTGTTGCCAAAAGATACTCTAAAAAATTTAGAGTAAGGTCAACTTTTGCTTCAATATTTTTATTGTTTGGAGACTTAAAGCCTTCAAAAAGCACTAAAACCCTTTCTCTTAAATTGTTTAAAAAAATTTCTTCTTTTGTATCTACATGATTATTTTGAAGTTTTTTGTCTATTTTATTTAAATACTCTTCATGTTCATTCGATACAAGATTATCAGGCATTTCTGGCTTATCACTGTCTATCTCAGCCAATGTAGAAAGAACTATATCTTTTAATTCCATAATTTCAATAACCACCTTTCAAATTCTAAAAATTCAACTTTGCAATCCATATTGATAAAAAATTCTTTCATTTCTTCATTTGTGCCATCAAAATTTTTCCTAATCCCAGAGAGCCTTTTTATAGCTATTTTTGCTTCTTTGTTATTTGAATTAACCTTTAGTATATCTTTATAAATTTCCAATGCTTCTTCTTTTAAACCTTGAAGTTCATAGATTGATGCAAGTGTTAGTGTTTTCACTTAAATCATTCCCCGATATTCTCAGCTATTACAGAACCCATCTCATGAGTTTTACATATTTTTTTGGCACCATATTCCGATAGATCAGAGGTTCTGTATCCATCTTTTAGAGTTTTAGCTATCGCTTTATCTATCAAAGAGGAAGCTTTGATTTCATTTAGTGAGTACTTTAAAAGCATACTTGCACTTGCTATTGTAGCTATCGGATTGGCTATTGCTTGACCTGCTATATCGGGAGCTGATCCGTGAATAGGCTCATAAACTCCTACTTTTCCTCCTATTGATGCCGAAGGTAAAAGACCGATGGAGCCACTTATCATGCTTGCCTCATCACTTAAAATATCACCAAAAATATTGCCGGTTAAGATAACATCAAACTGTTTTGGATTTCTTACAAGCTGCATAGCAGCATTATCCACATACATATGAGACAATTCAACTTCAGGATACTCTTTCGCCAACTCTTTCACGCTATCTCTCCATAATTGGCTAACCTCCAATACATTTGCTTTATCAACCGAGCAGACTCTTTTGTCTCTTTTCATAGCAATTTCAAAAGCAATCTTAGCTATTCTTGTTATCTCATCTTTTGAATAAACCATAGTGTTGTAAGCTTTATTTTCAAGTTTTTCTCTGGGCTTGCCAAAATAAATACCTCCAGTTAACTCTCTAACAACCATCAAATCAACACCGCTAACAATCTCTTCTTTCAAGGTGCTAGCGCCGGATAATTCATGATATATTTTAATAGGTCTAAGATTGGCAAATACTTCAAGTTCGCTTCTAAGTCTTAAAAGCCCACTCTCCGGTCTTAGTTGCCTTGGAAGATTATCCCACTGGTATCCTCCGATTGAGCCAAACAATACAGCATCTGAGTTTAATGCACCTTTTAAAGTTTTATCAGGAAGAGGATTGCCGGTTTGTTCATAAGCACAACCGCCCATAAGATATTCATTATAATTAAACTTAATATCAAGTTTTTTACCCACGGCATTCATAACCTTTATCGCTTCATCTACTATTTCAGGACCGATTCCATCACCTTTTATAACTGCTATTTTATAACTTTTCATCCAATAATCTCCTTTTTATTAAAGCAAGCTTCAGCAAAAATTCCTCTTTAGTATTGCTTTGCCCTGACGGGCAAGAGAAACATTCATGATTTTTATTTTTATTTGTGTTTTTGAAAAACATGAATGTTTCA
>Ga0256829_1001555_pt1 | contig 18572 bp, 13 predicted proteins | sample 131447metaG_FD_185979 | JGI IMG/M metagenome (GOLD analysis project Ga0256829, IMG submission 185979) | Hydrothermal vent microbial communities from Lau Basin, Pacific Ocean - 131-447 | ecosystem: Environmental > Aquatic > Marine > Hydrothermal vents | place: Pacific Ocean: Lau Basin | collected...
TCGAGCAGATGTACTTCGCGCGGGATTTAGGAGAGCCGAGTTTGCCGAGGATGAACCCGGTCCCGGGGGCCCCGAAGAAGCCATTGGCCTTCATCTCGCGCGCGGTCTGCCAATGGGTCTGGCCAAACCGTGTCAGGGCGGACCCCGAGAGGGCGAGGCTCAGCATCAGGCCGGCGGCGGCGAAGCTGCCGATGATCAGGTGAATAAGTTGCGCGGCCTCCGGGCGGCGATCGAGGATCGCCATGTAGTTCTGCGCGATATAAGCAAAGTCGATCTCGGCCCCAAACCCAAGATCCTGGTAGGTCAGCACCGCCGAGGCGATGGTATAGCCCATGGCGGCGGTCACCAGCGTTACCAACAAGACACCGGTCGCGATCCGCGCCTTTCCCATGGGCGCGCTCAATGGACCTGTCCCCGCTCGGTCTCGCCATCCACATCGCCAATGCGGTGTTTTTCGTATTCGGTGTCGGCGAGATCATCGACCACCTGGCGCAAGGCCTCCGTGTTGGCCGTCGCGGCATCCGATTGCAGGTAGACCTTGGCGACATAGAGCCGGTCGAGGCGGTCCTCGAGAACTTTGTCCAGCGCATCGGCATCGCCATATGTAAGCCTCTCAAGTTGAGGGTCATCCAGCACCCGCGCGATCTCGCCACGGAAGGCGTCCCGCTCCGCCTCGGTCTCGAAGGGCGCGGACAACTCCCCGGCCCGCTCATGGTCCAGAACACGCGCAATCTCGTCTGCGAGGCGGTCGGCACGGTCAGACTGCGACGCAGTTTCACCGCGGGCTGCGAGGAGTGCGTCGCGCGTGCCAGACCCAAGCCCGTCGCGCATCTCGTTTTCGCGGCGGACCCGATTGATGGCCTCCGTGTCCCGGATCTCGACGACGGCCGCATAGGTCGCGCCGAGCCCACGGGCGAGGTGAGACGGCATGTCCGGATAGCGCGCCCTGAAATCATCCGTGACAGCATCGGCAACGGGCGTTCGGATGTCGCGTCCCTCCATGATCCGGTCGACCTCGCGGGTGATCTCGCTGGCGCGGGCCACATCGGTGATGGTCTCCCGGTAGGGCTCGGACCGGTCAATCACATCGCCTGGGCGTGCGAGCAGCTCCGGGTGTGCCTCGAGATACGCGCGCTGCTCCTCCTCGATCCGGCGCTCCGCTCGCGCGACAACCTCCCAATCCCGGTCCTCGACCTGCTGCGCTGTCAGGCCGTCGGCGCGCATCTCCTGACGAATTGTCCCTTCCATCGCCCGCACCGCGCCCTCATGATAGTGGAACCGCTCGCTGACCGGTTCGGCTTCCACAACGCCGTCCCGGCGCAGCACGTTTTCCCGCTCCAAAAGCGTGCCAAGTTCGACGTGCACATCGTTGAGAATATCGCGCGCCTGTTCCAGATCGGCGCGGCGTTCAAGGTTCAGATCGCGCGCCTCGGCCACCTTTGAGAGATCATCGGCGATCCATTGATGCTCAAGCGCTGCATTTGACGCCCCGGTCTCGATCCGGGCCACCACTTCCGATGTGCCGATCCCGGTGCCCCGCAGCGCCGCGTCAATGCGCGCTCTCAGGTCGGGCTCGGCCAAACGCTCGCGCTGGCTAGCGTCGATATTGGCCTGGGAATAGATGCCGCCCTCCGAGGGCGCGTCTGACAACGTGCTCGAACGCAATCCGAGCGGCTGCATGTGCTGGACTTGCGCCTGGATCTCGATGAGGCGTTTTTCCAGCACGGGACGTTCCGCATCGGACTTCTCAGCGATCATGCCCTGCACCCGTGCGAGCTTCTCCGCATAGAGGCTTCTCAGATCCTCGAAACTCTGATCCTCGGCCATATACACATCTCCTGTTCGGTCCACCTGCCCGCCACGCGCCAGCACCTCGCCCGCGCGGAAGAGGGCTGCGGCAATATCCTCGCGGGCTTCTCTGGAGGCTTCCGCGGCAAGCGAATGGTAGACGGTTCTGGTGTTGGCGATCTCCGCGAGCGTCCGTGTCAGGTCGGCCCCCACGCGTTCCCGCTCGCGGGGTGCGCGCCCCTCTGCTTTCGCGGCATAAACCTCGCGGGTAGCGGCCGGGTAATGCACAACCCCGCGATCCACCCGGCGCGTGGCCTCCAGCCGCACGCCGTACTTTTCCGCCTCATCGACCATGGCGAGGCGGAAGTCGTCATAGTTGAAGCGATGGGTGCGCCCCAGAAAGAAGAACTCGCCTTCCTGCGAGCGGCGGTTCAGCACCAGATGCGCATGCGGGTGATCGCGGTCCTCATGCACCGCGATGATGTAGTCGAAATGCCCCGCGTCGGTCTGAAAGAACCGCTCGGCCACGTCCGTGGCAATGTCGCGCACATCCTCGCCCCGCGTGCCGATGGGGAAGGACATGAGCATGTGGGTGGTCTGCCCGAGCTTGGGCTTGATGCCCGCATCCCACCGCTTGGCGAAGCGCTCGGTCAGGTCCTTGATGTCACCCGCCTCGAGCTTCGCCTTGCCATCCAGAAACCCGCTCGAGTCGACGATATGGGTGGACTTGGTGGTGAGGTAATCGAGCTGGTTTGCGAGCTGTGATTTGGTATGCGTACCCCCGCCCCGGATCGCCTTGAAGACCGCGGGACGGTGCCCGGCTGCCGCGCGCACAAGCTGGCTCTGCTTGGCGACATGCAGCCCCTGCATCGAGCCCCGGATCCGGCTCCAGCCATCCCGGAAGACCTCGCCGGTGACAGCGTCGACTGCATCATTCAGCCGCATGGGCAAACTCCCTCAGCGCGGCCGTGGCCTCCAGCTGCATCGCGTCGCGACGGCGGCGCAGGAGCAGGTCGATCTCGTCAGCAGAATCCAGAATGAACCGCGCCAGCCCACGCATCTGCGCAAGGCGCAGTTCCGAGAATTCGGCACCAGTCCCGCCATCAGCCCCCTGCCCCTGCCGGTTGGCCTGCGTCATCTGCTTGGCGATCTGCGCGACCCCATTGCCGACCTCGTGCAACGAGGCGCGGTAGCGCGCCATCTCTGCCGCCATCTGCGCGTCCGGAACGAACACCCCGCCTGCCGCCTGAATGAGCCGCCGCAGCCCCTCGGCCCGGCTCTTGATCCCCGCCTTCTCCAACACCGCGTCGAGCGCCGCCAGCTCCGCCGCCGTGACCTTCACACTGACCGCTGAGACCGGAATTGCGGCATCCGTCTGGCGCTCGGCATCGGCTTTGAGCGTGTACTGAATCGCCCGCACCGACACGCCAAAGCGTTCCGCCAGCGCGGATGTCGAGACGCCTTCCGCAGCCTCGCGAACGATCTCCATGCGGTCCGCATCGGTGAGACGTTTTGAACGAGACATGCGAAGAAAGACCCCCTATTTCCTGCCACCTTCCACCAAGGCTGCCCCCACATTACGATAATATATCAGTCTGTCAATTATATACTTACGTCGCATTCAGACTCAGGCAGCCTTGGTGTCCGCTTCCCCCGCGGCCCGCAGGGACGCGGCTCTGCCGCCCTCACCACCGGGCGACACCTGTCCTAGGGGTACGGTCCGCCAGCCCCGCCCGAGGCTCAGGCCGAACACGCATGTGTTCGGACGGAACCGCGGGCGGGCGCAAACCCCACCGACAGGGCGGACAGGCAGGGTCAAGGAGGGCCAGATTTGGCTTGCCAAATCTCTGCCGCAAAAACCGGGAGGCCCTGGCCGATAGGTTTTTGTGGATGGCCCCCTTGAGGCTGACTGGCCGGTCTGTCGCGGCCGGATCATTCCGAGCGGCGATCGTCCGTTGCGCGCGCAGCGACCGGCACCAAGAGGAGGTCACCTCGGGCGAACTGACCGCCGGACACGGCATCCCTGGAACAGGGATCGGGCCGCCCCAAGATCGTCCTGGGGCGGCCCATCCTCGCCAGAGGATTTAGTCCTGGGGATCTTTCGCGCTCGGCGGGAACATCACCAGCTCCGAGACCGCGACCGGGAAATCGAGCTTGAGGCTGAAGAACTCCGAGCCATCCCCGTTGCGGGTGTTGCGGAACATGGCGCCCACGCGTTGAAAGCGGGTGCGCTCCTGGCCATCGGTATCGGTGAACTTGACGGGGACGGTGGCGACGTAGTGGTTGGTCATTTGGGTCTCTCCTTGTTGCGATGGGGATCACCCGGCACGGGGGCAAGAGGGCCGGTCGCAAGCGCAAATGCGGAGGGTCCGCGGCTAGCCGTGGAAGCCGTATTTGTGCTTGCCGAAGCGTGAGCTGAGGGCACGATTGGGCCGACCCCGTGCGATCCACATCTATGAGCAAAAAGGAGAGACCCGGATGACCCTTGCTATCACGCAGCCGCCACCATCCGCGTCCGCGTCCCACCGAGCCTGGCCGGGGTGCTGACGGAGCCCGCCCGCGTGGATGCGATGTTCCGAAACACGCCCCGAGGGACGTGCAGGTCTTCAGCCTCATGTGCGACGTCTCGACCCCTCGCGTCTTGCGCTACTGACGATGTGCGTGATGGGCTCACCATCCCCATCCTGTACCGATGCGGATGGGCCGCACTCTGACGGACTGGGTAGAGGGATAACGGTGCTGGACGCCGCAGACTGCCGATCGCGCATGACCGATCGCACGCGCCATGAGACATGACGAAAGGGCCGCGCCAAGCGCGACCCGCTCTCTTCAATCCTGCGCGGTCTTCTTCGCCGGGTCCGCAACCCGCATGACTGTCAGGCCTTTGGCTTCCGCCTTCTGCCCGAGGTTCAGCGCGACCCCGTTGCCGCCGAAGAGTACAACCCCCGTCGCCGCGAACTTGTCGTCCAGCATTTCGTCGTTGCACTTGAACGGTGCCGCCCGGCCATGCGCGGACCAGCGCGGATCGAAGCGCGCCTGTGCTATCCCGCGTGCCCGGGCCCACCGAGCCGCAATCATCTCCGCCCCGTGCTTGCCACCCTTATGGCAGAGGAAGATCTCCTGATTGCGGTTCTGCTTGATCCGTTCGCGAACCTTGTCGAGCGTGTTGAAGATCACATCGACATCGGTCCAGTCGGTGGCGCCTGAGACGATCAGGGGCACCCCCGCGACTTTCGACTTCTCGGCGGTTTCACGGTCGTGCTGCTCCAGCAGCTGCCGCGCCTCGAAAACGGCACCCGTCTCCTGCGCCCGGACGCTTGCGCGCGACCCGGCTGCCGGGATGAAGGCGTGACCCGTCTCGATCTCGTAGCATTCCGCCGCTGCCTCGCTCATCACCTCGATTGCGCCGACAATCTCGCGCAGCTGCAGAAAACGGGCCTGCGCCTCTTCGAGCGCGGTCTCGGCGATCTCCGATCCGTCGTGGGATTTTGCCAGCGCGCCGATCTTGTCGGCGGTGCGGTCGACCTCCTTGCCGAGCGCCACCTTGCGGCGCTGCAGGATCGTCGCGAGCCCATGGGCCAGCGGTTCGATTTCGGCTTCAAGCCCGGTCCCGCGCAGCTGACCGAGCAATGCCTCAAAGCTCTCGCGGATGATGTGGTCTGTCAGGATGTGATCCTCGGGGATCGGCAGCTGCGCGTCCTTCTCGGTCATCCCGAAAAGTTCGATCGTCTCGTAGGTGTTTGCGGTGTCGTAAGCCATGTTTGGTCTCCAGTGTTCGGTTCCAAGGCCACCACGTGAGTGTGGGGGCATGGCCGAATGCCTGGTTTCCGAATCTGCCCGGGTCAGGGACGGCGCAGCCGCCGGCTTGCCGGGCGCAAAAGTTTTCTGCGCGCGGCACCCGACACATGCGCGCGCTCACGCACGGGACCGGCCCACGCTACATGCCCCGCCCTCGCCGAAAAGTTTTGCGATCCTTGACGCGGGCTGATTTGGGGGCCATCCGGAGGATATGCTTCCACGCTCATGTGTGTGTGTTTTGACGGTAGGTTTGCCCGACCCGAGCAGGCAAACGGCGCGACCGGACGCGGGAGACGGATGAAGCGGCGGGATCGTTTTGCCCCGCAAAACAGACCAAAGCGCAATCCGGCGGAGCGGCCGAGGAGGGGCGTGCTCGCGAGGCGGGCAAACCGGGGGCCTGGGTGCAACGCCGCGGTGAGGCCGCATGGCCGAATGCGCGACGGACCGAAGGGCCGTTCTCCACTGCGACACGCGAAGCCGAGCTGGGGAGGCCGCAAGGCTAAAGCGAAGAAGAGCTTCGCAACAATTTCCTTCCAGCAAGCCGAATAAACAAGCTAGTATCTCGCAAGGCGCCTATTGATTTCCCTAATGGGAAGTCTGCATCTCGGGTGATCACGAACCGCCTCGAGGCCCGACTTGAGGAGGACGGTCGAACAAACCTCGTGACGTTCCATCTCATCGAAGACCCACAGGACGCCGTGCATCGCGATTTCTTGGCGCTCTGCCTCAACCCTGAGCGCTCCATCGCCGGTAAGGAGAACCCAGCCCCTCTCAGCCGCGAGGCAAAATGCAAAGACATCTGGCGTCGATAGCATAGCTTTCGCCCGCTTCAGCTCAGTCGCGCGTGTGGTTTCTTCTGGCGTAAGCTCCTCCACTCTCAGTCCCAGATCGATCAGATCAGGGCCCATCCACTCAAGGAGTTCCGCTTCATAAAGAATATCTGGAACAACGAAATCATAGGGGAGGTCAAAGAGCCTCGCGGTCAGCGAGGCTCTCTCGATGTCGATCAGGACAGAAGTATCAGAAACAAGAACTTGCACACAGCGACTATGCCATGTGGTCCAAACGTTCTTCCAGTTCTTTTACTCGTATTTCGAGAAGCTCAGCTGCGCGAGACAACCCAATCAACCCCTCGGAGAGGGCACGAAAACACAACCTTTGAAAACGGTCCGGTTCTTCTCGTTCCCAAGGAATGGAATTCGGCTCCTCGAACGGCTCATCCCGCCAACCTCGTTGCTTATAGACCTTAAAGAGGCGCGCAAATGTTGCCTGGTTGATGATCTCCAAATCCTTGCATCGATACGTCAGCGCCTGAATGCTAACGCCAAAACGATCCTTCAGACTAATGAGCTCACCAATGCTTATGTCAGTTCTGCGGGCACCAATCTCCTGCCGAAGCACTTCTGCCGGAACGAGGAATGCGCCAGCAAATCGATTTGCGGCGCGTTCTGAATCGCACCCTTCGGCGACCCTAAGAACCATGTGGCCCAGTTCGTGAGCCAAACTGAAGCGCTTCCGCTCAGACCAGGTCTTCTTCTTGATCATGATAACACGTGCGGAGTGATGCTCTTTTCGACGGACTTTGGCCGCAAGGCCATCAATCCGATCAACGTCCAGAGACAACACCTTTATCCCGTGCTCCTCGAGGAGTTCGGCAAGCATTGGAATCGGGTCATGACCAAGCTGCCAAGATGCACGCATGTTGCGAGCCGCGTCCTCGGCATCACGAACATCGGTCACCCAGTAGGGCGCTTCATGCGGGGCATCCCATTCCTGACTCGAAAGATTCAGCAAGCTTTCGACAGCCAGGTACTTTTCAACCATATTGAGCGTCTTGGCTTCGATCGTCGCGATCTCCTTGGCTGACGAACTGGCTGACTTGCGAAACTCAACGCCCTCCAACTCAAGCTCGTCATCGCTCAGCAGGAAATCAACAGAGACCTCGAGTGCTCGGGCAAGACTCAGCAGCACGCCCGATCCGGGCATGTCTTCATTGCGCTCGTACTTGCCTATGGCTTGAGCGGACACCTTGTTCTCCATGGCATCGGAAAGCGCACGGAGCGAAAGGCCAGATGCCGCCCGGGCTCCTTTGAGTCTATTGCCAATCATAACGTCCTCCCAGTGGGTGGTTTACATTTCACCCATATGATTGATATTTTGTAAACTGCAACGCTTGAAAGCGCGGCTTTTTGTCCCTATTTTGTAACACGAGGCCAAAAGGAAGGCAAATTTGTAAACCGCCCAATCGCCCCAAGAGGCGTTAGACAGGCAACGAAGCGAGGAAGCAGCCATGAACATACCGTTTACGGGCGAGCTGACACCAAGGTTTCAGAGCATCGTAGGACTGCCTGATAATGGGCTGGTTGATCCAGTCTTAGAAAAGCTAGGTGCATCATGAGACGCATCCTAAGCATCGATGGTGGCGGCATCAAAGGCACCCAACCCGCGGCTTTCCTGGCGGGTTTGGAAGAAGATCTTGATGAGCCGATTGGCCGCTACTTCGACCTGATTGCGGGAACGTCAACCGGGGGTATTCTCGCGATCGGCCTTGCCCTCGGCATCCCGGCCAAAACCCTCCTCGAACTCTACGAAAATCGCGGGCCGACGATTTTCGGGCAAGCGGGGGACAACAGCTGGTTCGGGCGAAAGGCTCGGGACGCGCGTGCCGCCTTGCGTCACCTGGTCAAGCCGAAGCACGATGCATCGACGCTTCGGGACGAACTCCATGCCGTCCTTGGCGACAAGCTCATCGGCGAAGCTGAGACCCGGTTGCTGATCCCGGCCTGGGATGCCGACCAGCGCAGCGTCTACATCTACAAGACGTCGCATCATCCGCGGCTCACTAAGGATTACCGGAAGCCGGCCCTCGACGCCGCGATGGCGACGTCGGCCGCTCCAACCTATTTCGCGCGTCACAAGACGGTGGATGATGTCGGGCTTCTCGATGGTGGCACCTGGTGCAACAATCCGGTGGGCGTCGCGACCGTCGAAGCGATCTCGATGCTCGGCTGGTCTCCGCAGGAATTGCACATCCTGAGCCTCGGCTGTGTCGACGAGGTCTACATGCTGCCTGAATCCCCTGGCAAGGCCGGTCTCGGGTTGAAGGCCCTCAGTCTTCTCATGGACGGGCAATCCCGTGGAGCGCTCGGCATTGCCCGTCATCTGACAGGCGATCCGCACGACCGGACGGCTGTTCACCGGTATTCGCCGAGCGTGCCGGAGGGTTTCTTTTCCCTCGACGACACCACCAAGATCCAGAGGCTCAAGGGGCTTGGCGCCTCGAGTGCCCGGCATGCGAGCCCCACACTGACCCCCATCTTCTTCCAGCAACCTGCCGAGCCGTTCGTGCCCGTGCATCAACTCGAACGGAACGCCGCATGAACCAGATCTTCTCGCACCCCCTCACCGATACCGCCATTCAGCGGCGGGCGCAGGTCTTCACGATCCTTGAAGAAATCTGCCAGGAGCTGGAATGGACCCAGACCCAGTTCGAGAAGGCGCGTACCAGTTACGAAGCCGTCGCAGACTGGTTGGCCGGATCGAGCGACCCGATGCTTGCTTCCCTCCATGTCTACCTGCACGGCTCCGGCGCACTCGGCACCTCGATCAAACCGATCGGGCGCGACGAGTTCGATGTCGACCTGATCAGCTTCATCCTCGGCCTCGGCCCGGAAATCGCACCGGCACGCCTGAAGGCCGCGATCGGCAAGCGCCTGCGCGAGCACGCCTACTATGCCTCTATCCTGGAAGAAAAGAAGCGCTGCTGGCGCCTGAACTACGCCGGCGATTTTCACCTCGACATCTCCCCGACCATTGCCAACCCGAACTGCATGAACGGCGGTGAGCTGGTACCCGATCGCAAGCTTCGGGATTGGCACGCGACGAATCCTCGGGCCTATCGGACCCTTTTCGACGAAAGGGCGGCCCTAGTCCCGCAGATGACGCAGTCGATCATCGCGGCGCAGCGCGATGCGGCGACGACCGAGCCTTTCCCGGTACGTCAGTCCGTCAAGGGCATTCTGCGGCGGACCGTGCAACTCCTAAAGCGTCACCGGGATCTGGAATTCCTGCATGTTCAGGAGGAGATCGCACCGATCTCGATCATCATCACGACCTTGGCCATGCGATCCTATGAGATGTGCGTCAGGCGCCACGTTTTCGCAGACGAACTCCAGGTGTTGATCGACACGATCCGCCTGATGCCGGTCTTCATCGAGCGGCCCCTAGTCAATGGCCGTCAGATCTACGCGGTCTGGAACGAGACCACCGAAGGTGAAAATTTTGCCGAGCGTTGGAATGAAGAACCCGCGCGGGTCGAAGCCTTCTACAAGTGGCACAGCAAGGCGCTTGCGAATTTCGAATCCCTGCGTGACCTCGTTGGCCTCGACGCGATTGTAGGCTCCATGAAGGACAGCCTGGGTGACAAACTTGTTGCCCGGACCATGAACCGGCGGATGGATGCGCTGAACGAGGGGCGAAAGACGGGGGCACTCGTGCTTGGTGCGGGTGTTGGCCTGACCACCCAAAAATCGGCCGCGTCGACGCCCGTTCCCAAGAACGAGTTTTTCGGGGACTAAGCGCGATGGCGGGATCGACCACAAGAAACCGGCTGACACTGCCCCAGCAGTACCTGTTCCTGCAGAAGTCCAAGACAGTAGCCGGCGAGGGGGTGCTCGGTCCGCGCCGGTTGGAATGGCATTTTCACGCACAACCTACGCCGCTTTCTCGGACGTATCAGGTCACCCTTGTCCTGGAGAGGGACGGAACGCCGGACGTTCGGGTTGTAGATCCTGACTTGAGGTTGCTCGCCGGTGAACGCGACCTGCCACATATCTACCATGACCCTGATCGGCTCTGTCTCTATCTGCCCGGAACCGGACAATGGGACGCCAGCAAGCGTCTGGACCTCACCATTATCCCCTGGACCCACCTCTGGCTGATCTATTTCGAGGAATGGCTTGCATCGGACGAATGGAAGGGCGGAGGGAAGCACCCTGGAGAGGATGACCCAAACGAGAGCAACCGTGCGTTGAGGCGCAGCCTTCAACGACAACGCTAAAATCCGCTGTTAATCTCATTGTATGATGTGAACCGAGTTGGAACCGAGTGACTGTGGCGGATGGTTGTTTTAGACGTGAGGCAACGGCGGCGCATAATCCTGAGAACCACAGTAGGGCGGTTCGGCACTCAACAAACTCAAGTGCGTATCTACACCCTATCAGCACAGAAAAAGGGGAACCGTGATCCCACGGCTCCCCTTTCGGTTCAGATCGTCTCACCTCGCGCGCTGATCAGGCAACCAGCGACAGCCCCGCGCCCGCGTCTTGCGCTTGATCACCGCTGTCGATGAACGGAATGATCGAGAAAGTCTGGCCACCGCGCTGTTCTTCGTTCTGGACGGCGTTGACACGCAGGTCGCCATCAGGCGTGTTGATCAGCAGCGACAGGTAGTCATTGCCCGTGCGGCTGCTCTTGGCCATCCAGGCCGAGCCGACGCGGATCGGCGTGCCCCGGGGCGAGCTGACTTCGATGCGGTAATCGGGGTGGGTCTCCTCGGTCTTGTAGCTGTTCTCGATCAGCATGAACTCCAGATCGAACATCATGTTGGCGATGTAGCCGGTGAAGGCGTTGTCGGCGTCCATGGCGGTGAGCTCGCCCGAGATCGAGCCGGATTTCATCAGGCCGTTCGAGACCAGCGGGATGATCTCGAATTCGCCGCTCTTGGCCGCGCGCGCCTCTTTCGTCTGCACCGCGTTGACCCGGAAGGGACCAAGGCCGACATCGATCTGCATGGAGATGTAGGGGTTGCCGCTGGTCGTGCCGGTTTCGTTCCAGGCCGTGCCGATGCGGACCTTGCGGCCCGACTTGTTGATCGCCGTCACGTCGTAATCCGGGCTGCGTTCGGACATCTTGGCCCGTGCCTCGAGCTGGATGGCGATGTCAAAGCGCGTCGAGTGGATCATGCCGGTGTATTCAGCGGCGGCGGTCTCGACATTGCGGGTGAGGGTTCCTGCGAACATGGGATAGTTCCTTCTTGGATTGGCCGGTGCCTGACGTTCTTGCCAGCGCATCCGGGATTGCTTTCTCGACCCCTTGAGGGATCACAAATCAGAAAGCCTGCTTTCCTTTCAGCCCCGCGCACGGGTCAGAGCTGCCGTCCGAGTGGGAATGCCCCCGCGCCTCCGGGTACAACGCCCCTCCCCTGCCCTTCTGATCTTGTTGGACTGCCCGGATTTTCCGCGCTGTCCTTCGATCGCGCGATGAAGAACTCCGCCTCTTCCCCGTTCAACCCGTGCCCGCCCCGGTCGGTCAGACCGATGCAGCTACCATTCGGCACATAGGTGATGAGGTACTGACCGAGCCGGTCCTTGTAGACAACGTAGCCAGTATTGGCCCAGTGCACGGTTTGGCCGGCATCGACGGCCGCCTTGATGTCATCGAGTGTCATGCGAAGCTCCTTAAGAAGAATGGTGGGTAAACGCCGCAAGAAGCCCGATCTTCCGACCGGGCTTCTATGCAGCATTCGTTTGGCAAACGACCGAGAGCTGTCAGGCGCTTTACGTGGCTTGCGTCGCGCGCGCCGCCATCCAATCTTTCAGGCCAAGAACCGTTCGTCCGGCGGCGACCTCGGAGGCCCAGGCAACCCTTGGATCGCCGCAGGGCTCCCCGCTGACGTGCTGCTCGATATGGCCATTGGCCATCCATGGCTCGGGCTGGATTCGTCGCAGCCAGTCAGCCATACTCGGGATACGGCCCTGACAGTCTTCTCGAACATGCTGCTCGCCGATCCAGCGCACGGGGATGTCCCGACCTGCGCTATTGGTCAGGGTCAGACCGAAGACACGTTCAGCATCGAACAGACCTTGGGTATGGTGGCGCAAGGCCCGGTGCGTGAAGAGCGCGAGGTGTTCTTTCGAGGCGTCAAACCAATCGTGGACGGCCTGATAGTCAGACGGCACCCCGCCGAACTTCCGGGCAGAGCTTTCGGCATGATGAAGCGGATGGGCCATCTCAAAGCCCCTCGTCATAGCTGTGCGAGCATTCGACATAGCGGTCGGCGTGATCGAGGGTGATGCTGTCTGCTGCAATGTCCCAGGTCAGCGTGCCATAGCCGCCCTCGTTGTTCTCGAACCCCGGATGATAGTGATAGGCGAGTGACCAGGCGAAATCGCCCACGGCGGTGACAAGCGCTTCCGGCAGTTTGACCTCCGCAGGCTGCACATTCACGTCCTCGACATTGCCAGAGTCGCCATAGCCTTCGTATTCGGCGGTGACCTCGTTGATGCCAAGCGCGCGCAATTGCGCGATCAGTTCCGCTCGGGTTGCTTTCAGGGTGGTTTCGCGCTCGGCGCGCCACTGAGCCGCCATTGCGGCATAGTCGATCTGGGGATTGGTCATGGGTCTGTCCTCTTGTCTGAATTTGGGGCGCGCGCAGGCGTGCCATTGGCCTGCCCGCGCACCAGGAACGCGCAGACCGGTCAAATCCCGATCCGCGACGCCCGACCCAAAGCCCTCTTTGACTTTTCAGGCGGCTTGGTCCGCCGCTCTGGGGGTTCCCTGCCCCACGATCCGTGCCAGAATGCTGACCGTGTCGACACCGTCCCCATGCGGGAGGAACACCCGCAACTGGAAGGCGATGATCTCGGTGAAACAGCCAAGCGCTTTGAGGCTTTCGATCATACCCCGATCCGCACCGCCCAGCTCGAGGCGCATCTCGCCTGCGACACGGCGACGGGTCAGGGTCAGACCCCGGCCAATATCGACAGGCGCTGTAGTGCCAAGAGCGACGGTCATCATCTCCTGCGGTGTTTGCGGGTTGGAGACGAGGAAGCGGGAGCGCAGCGCGGCCGCCCCTTCTTCGCTCAGCGTGCGCCCGATCATGGCGGTCGCCCCATCCGGCGTGACCCGATAGATGCGCTCATTGGTGGTCGGGATGTCCTTCCAGATCGGTAGCAGAAGCCCGGTCAGCAGATAGAGCTTGGTCGTGGTGGTTTTTGGCAGGGACGCAGCCTCGGCATCCCAAAGCCGCGCAAACTCAGGCTTGCTGATCTCTTCCCAGGCAGAAGACCCGAACCGCGCCTCCTCCAGGTAGCTCGACCCGTTTGGCCGCACCGCCTTGCGCATCAGCGTGACGACGTCCTCGTCATACATCTGCATGGGCCGCGCCGAGATGAGCGCCGCGCGGCCGGAGGCGCGATTGACCATGGGGAGCTTGTCGGGATTGCGCGACAGGGCGTCATCCGCTGACAGCACACGGACCGGGTCGGTGACCTCGAGCCCGATGATCCGCGTCACGGCGCCGGATTTCGGGCAGGTCCAGAGATCTTCGGTGGAGACCTGTTCGATCCTTTCGCCTCGCAGGGTTTCGACGCCGAGATCGAGCGTGCCTGCGGCCCGCGCCCGCTCGGTCTGATCGGCGATCCGGCGCATGAACTCGACAAAGAGCGCGTTCTGCATGTGGATGGGAAGGGCCAGCACCCGGTTCAGAAACCGCTGGATCGGCGGAAGCTCTTCGAGCAGCACCCCGTCCTTGTCGATCAGCCGCAGGGCCGTCCAGTCGGTGAAGCTCTCGTAGCTCATCGCCTCGGCTCGCCCGACGGCAAGATCGGCGAAATACCCGCGCAATGCCGCCCGCGCGATCGGGCTTTCGAGATTGTCCTCCTCGCGGAACATGCCTTGCGAGCCGGTTTCGCGCTGGCCCTTGGTCAAGGCCCCCAGCTGGTCGAGGCGTTTGGCAATCGTCGAGGTGAAGCGCTTCTCGCCATGCACATCGGAGGTGCAGACCCGGAAGAAGGGTGCGCTGACCTGGGCCGAGCGATGTGTGCGACCCAGCCCCTGGATGGCCGCATCGGCGCGCCAGCCGGGCTCCAGAAGATAGTGCCGCCGCCGCTTCTGGTTCTTCGCCGTTTGCGCCGCATGATAGGACCGACCCGTCCCACCCGCGTCCGAGAAAATCAGGATATTCTTCTCACCATCCATGAAGGCTTGGGTCTCGGAGGAATTACTGCTGAGGCTGCGCTTCTCGATAAAGAGATGGCCGTCGGCGGCCTTGAGGGGCCGGATGGACCGACCCGTGACTTCAGCGACGGCCTCGTCGCCAAAAGCCCAGAGGATCTGATCGAGCGCCGAAGGGATCGGAGCCAGCGTCATCAACTCCATCATGGCCGCATCTCGTAGGGCGAGCGCCTCGCGCGAGACAACGAGCGCGCCGGTCTCGTCCCTGAGCGGCTCGGCCACCATAGTGCCGTCGATCTCGACCAGCTTTTGCGCGTGGATCGGGAAAGCCTGTTCGAGGTATCCTAGGACGTAGTCGCGCGGCGTTAGCGCGCCCTCGACCAGCTCGTCCGCCGGGTCCATCGTCTCAAGCCGGCGTTTCAGAAGGCTTTCGCCTGTGGAGACCACCTGGATGACGCAAGCGTTGCCCACTGCCAGGTCGTCTTCGATGGCACGGATGATGGTCGGGGCTTTCATGCCCATCAGGAGATGGTTGAAGAAGCGCTGCTTCGTGCTCTCAAAGCGGGACTTGGCCGAGGCGCGTGCGGCCGAGGCATTGGTCTCCCCCGAGGCATCGTTGACACCGGTCGCGGTCAGCGCGGCCTCGAGATTGTGGTGGATCGTCCGAAACGCGGTCGCATAAGCATCGTAGATCTCGATCTGGGCCGGGGTGAGCGCGTGTTCGAGCACGTCATACTCCACCCCATCGAAGCTGAGGGCGCGGGCCGTGTAGAGCCCGAGCGTCTTGAGATCGCGCGCGACCACCTCCATGGCGGCGACACCGCCTGCCTCCATCGCCGAGACGAAACCTTCGCGGCTCGGGAAGGGATATTCGGGGCCCTGCCCCCAGAGCCCCAGTCGTGCGGCATAGGCGAGGTTGTGGACGCTCGTGGCGCCCGTGGCCGAAATATAGAAGACGCGGGCGCGCGGAGCGGCCAATTGCAGCTGGAGGCCCGCAAGGCCCTGCTGGGAGGGTTTGACCCCCCTGCCCTGCTCTGACCCGGCAGCGTTCTGCATCGCATGGGCCTCATCAAAAGCGAGGACGCCTTCAAAGTCTTCGCCCATCCAGGCGAGGATCTGGCTCAGTCGCGTGGTGCCGCATTTGCCCGCCGAGCGCAGCGTGGCGTAGGTGACAAAAAGGATGCCACAGGTCACGGTGATGGGCTGGTCCGGTTTCCATTTGGAAAGCGGCTGGATGTCGGCGGGCGACCCGCCAAGATCGGTCCAGTCGCGAATGGCATCCTCGATGAGCGTGGCGGATTTGGAGACCCAGATGGCCTTCCTGCGCCCGGCCAGCCAGTTCACGAGAATGAGCCCCGCGCATTCGCGGCCCTTGCCGCAGCCGGTGCCGTCCCCGAGAAAGTAGCCAAGGCGATAGGCTCGGGCCTCCGGGTCATCATCGGAGCGCGTCAGCTTGGTCTGGTCGTCATCGATCGTAAAACGCCCCGGCAGGTCGCGCCCATGGGCATCATGCGCCATGATGATGGTCTCGAGCTGCGCCTCCGAGAGGTGCCCCTCCTCGATTAGTCGCGCGGGCAGGCGCAATTCCGCACTGGCGCCACCCGAAGGCACGGGTGGCGCGACAGAGGCCATGGCGATGCTCTCGACCAACGGCGTGGGATGTTCCTGCGTGCCTGCAATCTCGATTCGTTGCGGGCGGTAGCGCGCATAGATGTCCGAGACGGGGGTGTTGTCGCGCGGGACATCGAAGCTTGTGAAGCAGAGCGGGCGGACGGCATTGGCCCGTGGTTTGGAGGCGGCGACAGGCGCAGCGACGGTCTTGCGCGGGGCAGATGATGGAACGGTTGCTCGAGCATGAGGGATTGCTTCAGCCCATTGGCCGGGGCGTATCTCGAGCCGGGTCGCGGCCACGGCGTCGATAAAAGGAAGGGCTTCATCCAAGTCCCGGACACTGGCGCGGATCATCTCGCCGTCCTCCTGCACCTTTTCGAAGACTATCAGCTGAGTTTCGACAGAGGTCCCGAGCTTGCGGTAGACCTGCCCCGGCATCGTCAGCGCCAAGCGCGGCGTCAGGAGACCGCAGGCGCGGGACCAATGCGCGGTATCGCGTTCGGGCGTGAATCCTGGCGGCATGATCGCCACCAGCCGCCCACCGGGCGCGAGACGCTTCGCTGCCGCAATGAGATGCTTGGCGGCGATGTGCTTGTCTCGCGAGCGATCGACCGAGGAAGCGAAGGGCGGATTCATCACCACGACGTCGGGCAGAACCGGCGTCTGCAGCAGATCGTCAATATGCTCACCGTCATGGCCCGTCACATCGCCGCCAAAGACCGCGCGCAATAGGCTCTGGCGAAAGGGGTCTATTTCATTGAGCAAAAGCGTGGCACCGGCCCGGGCGGCGAAAGCGGCCAAGGCGCCGGTGCCAGCCGAGGGTTCCAGAACGGTCTCGCCCTTGCGAATGGCTGCCGCCCGCACGGCCATTGCCGCGAAAGGCAACGGCGTGGAAAACTGCTGCAGCCGGATCTGTTGCTCTGACCGGCGCGTTTCCGTCAGGAGACGTGACGCAAGGAGTTTTGCGGCGGAGTAATCATCCTCACTGTTGTCGCCACGTAGCAGCGCCTGCACAGCCGCCGCCTGCATCAGATCGTAGGCCATGCGCCAGTCCCACGCGCCGCTGGCATCGCTGCCATGAAACGTCTCGCGCATGATGCGCGCGAGCGCTGAACTGCGCAGGGGTTGGTAGTCGATCTCCGCGCCGATTTGCGCTAGCGCAGAGGCGAGATCAGCGTCGGAGATTGGGAAAGGCGGGTTTGCCGGATTGGGCTTGGTCATGGGGGTTTTCCTTTGGATCAGGGTCTGAGTTCCAAAGGACAAAAAGCCCACTTTCGCTTTTCGGGGTGATGAGGTCAGACCAAGAGGCATCCAATCGCCGACCGGCCAATCAAACGGTTTGTCGGAGTTGGTTTAGAAAACTGAAAAACCCGCCGCAATGCGACGGGCTTTTGCTTTCTTTGTGCAATGAGGGGAGGCATAGTGCCCGCAGTCTCAAAGCTCATGCTCTATATGGCACCGAAAGTCTTTACTGTCAATGTATCCACCGTTCACGGCTGATGAAGAACACCACCTTCCGAACGTCTTATCCGCACCTAGGTTTGCGACCTATCTGCGCGAAACCGGCAATGATAGGACGCGGGCTCTCCACCTATACCACTGGAATCTTCAAGTATCAGCCGCGTTCATGGTTCCACTCCATGTTTTGGAAGTTGCGCTGCGAAACGCGATCGTGGAAGCAATCGAAGCTGTCCACGGAGGAACATGGCCTTGGACACAAGGCTTCATCCGTTCGTTGCCGAACCCGCGCGGTCCGGCATACAGCCCCAAACGAGACCTCGAAGGCTGCGCAGCACAGCAACCCACTGCCGGAAAGGTAGTCGCCGAACTGAAGTTCGTGTTTTGGGAGAAGATGCTGACAAACAGGCACCAAGGCAGACTGTGGGACGATCATTTCTACGCAGTGTTTCCGGACGCGCCTCGTGGTGTCGCTGCCAACCAGCGCCGATCTGAATTAAGGTCTGACATTGAAGCCGTGAGGAGGCTCCGCAACAGAATCGCACACCATGAGCCTGTTTTTCCGCGCGCCCTTCAGGATGATTTTGATCGGATCATCCGCTGCATAAGATGGCGCAACGAAACGACCAGCAACTGGGTGCTAGAAATCGAGACTGTACGCGCACTCCTCGCAGTGCGCCCCTAAGCGTCCCGCCCCGCGAGATACTCCGCCAGCACAGGACTGGCCTCGCCCTTTGCAGAGCTGAGCAGCTCCGAGCCGGCAAGCGAGGCTTTCGACAGGCGCACGAGGCCGCCGGTTTCCTCGATGCGGTAGCAGCGGCGCTTTTGACGCCCGCGCCTGTAGTGGGTCGCGGTGACAATCTGGCAGGTGCTACCATCGGTGAGCGTCACAGGCGCTGCGAGCTTGATCTTGTCGCCTTCCTCGTAGTCCGGGATCGACGCCCAGTCCCGGCAGCGCTGGC
>Ga0256829_1001556_pt1 | contig 18564 bp, 20 predicted proteins | sample 131447metaG_FD_185979 | JGI IMG/M metagenome (GOLD analysis project Ga0256829, IMG submission 185979) | Hydrothermal vent microbial communities from Lau Basin, Pacific Ocean - 131-447 | ecosystem: Environmental > Aquatic > Marine > Hydrothermal vents | place: Pacific Ocean: Lau Basin | collected...
TTAGTAAGAGGGGAAGGGGGCAAAGGAGCCGAGCCGTAGCGAGGCTCCTTGGGGGAAGGGGAGATCGGCGTCCTTGCCGAGAAGGAGAGCCGCGGGCACGGTGGATTTTTCGGATAGGCTCTAAGTATTTCCCTTTGCAAGCGCTTTTTGGAGTGCGGTGCCTCGGCACCGCTTTGGAAAGCGGCGACGAGTCGCCGCACTCCAAAGAAAAACTGCTGGCAGAGGGGTACAGAGGTTGCCTGCTCGGCCGGAGGGAAGCCCAAAGCCCCTTTGCTGCCCGTGTAGGGCGGGCATCCCGCCCACAATGGGCTTCAGCACGCGGCCAAAGGCTGAACGGCAACTTTCGCCCAATCTGTGCTCATCTGTAACTGTTCAGCCCACCTGCGATGAAAACGCCCAGGCACACAAGAGACCCCAAGGTTACAACGGCATCACGCCAGGAGCGCAAAGGGAACAAAGACGCAAAGTCAACTTCGTTTCCTGCGACGCTTCTGTGCTTTCTGGGGTTGCAATCGGTGCGAATCTGTGGATGATTTTCTGCGGAATCTGCGTCATCTGTGGTTTCTCCTTGCCTGGACTGAACAGATACGCTCATCTGCAAAATCGGTGGGGGGTTTTCTGATGGGAGGAGCCGGCGGGGGGAGACGACCAAGGCCCAACGCGCCAACACGCCTGGAGAACCCCCACAGTGCAGGCAGTTCCAACATTTCGCCGCGGCTCTGCTCCCGCTCTCCGGCACGACTCTTGCACCTGCCTTCACAGGCATTCGCTTTTGGGAGCAGACCATGACCGAAAAAGCACCTCGCCGTTTTGGCCTTTATTACAGCCCCGCGGCCGACCGCTATCGCCAGGCCGACCTGGAAGCCTTTGCCCCGCTGCTGCAGCGGATGGGCGCGGGCTGGCTGGTGGTCCGCAGCACGGCCACGCGCGCCGTGCCGGAAAGTTTCCTCAAAGGGCTGCTTGCCCGCGGCATCACCCCCCTGGTTCATTTGACTTTGCCGCTGGAGGCCTCACCGGCCGACGTGCAGGTCTTGCTGCGTTCTTATGCGCGCTGGGGCGTGCGGCATGTGGCCTTCTTTGACCGCCCCAACCTGCAAACAGCCTGGGGGCGCGCCTGGGGGCAGCCTGACTTGCCGGCGCGCTTCCTGGATGCGTTTGTGCCGCTGGCGGCTGCGGCCGATGCCGAAGGGTTGCAGCCCTTCTTCCCTCCCCTGGCCCCCGGCGGCGATTACTGGGATCTGGCCTTCCTGCGGGCAGCGCTGGAAGGCCTGCGGCGGCGCAACCCCCTTGTGGCCGAACGGCTGGGGCTGTGTGCTTATGCCTGGGCCGAGGGCAAGCCGCTCACCTGGGGGCGCGGCGGCCCCGAAGTATGGCCGGCCGCCCGACCTTACTTCACCCCCCCAGACAGTGAAGACCATCGCGGCTTTCATATCTACGACTGGTACGCCACAGAAGCCCAGGCGGCGCTGGGACGGGTGCCTTCGGTTTTCCTGCTGGGCATGGGCAGCCGCTACGGGCGCGAACCCGACGCCACGGTGGAAAACAAAAACACCGCCATTGCCCGGCTGTTTTTGGAAGGCCGCCTGCCGCCGGAAGTGCTGGGCGGGGCTTTCTGGCTGCTGCTGGCCCCGCCGGAAACGCCCGAGGCCGCGGCTGCCTGGCTGGAGCCTTCCGGCAAGCCCCGCGGCATGGTAGCAGCGCTGGAAGCCCTGACGCCCGCTGCTGCCAATGCGGGCAGCGCCGCAAAACGCGCTGCAGGCGCTCCGGCGCGGCGGTATGTTTTGCTCCCCTCTTTTGCCCGCGGCGTGCCACCGCATTATCTCAGCGCGGCCCTGCCCTGGCTGCAACGCGGCGAGGCCACCGTGGGCTTTTCCGTGGAAGAAGCCCTGCAGGCCCGGCACATTACTCTGCTCGGCAGCCCAAACGATTTCCCTGCGGAAGCCCGCGCGGCTCTGCAGGCTTCCGGGGCAACCCTGGAATGGGTGCCCGTGAACTCTCCTTCGGAGGTGGCATCGTGAAAACCGTGGTCAAGGTGATGGGCCTGGGCGGCGGCGGTTCCAACACCGTTGCCCGGATGGTGGAATTCGGCGTGCAGGGGGTGGAATTCATCGCAGCCAACACCGACGCCCAGGTGCTGCGCGCCAACCCCGCGCCGGTCAAACTGTTGCTGGGCCCGCACACCACGCGCGGCAACGGCGCAGGCGGGCGCCCGGAGGTGGGGCGCAAAGCCGCCGAAGAAAGCCGGGAAGCCCTGCGCGAAGCGCTGGCCGGCGCAGATATGGTCTTCCTCACCGCAGGGATGGGCGGCGGCACCGGCACCGGCACCATTGCCGTCGCTGCCGAAATCGCCAAAGCCCAGGGCGCGGTCACGATTTCTGTGGTAACAACCCCCTTTGCTTTTGAAGGCACACGCCGCGCCCAAAATGCCGCCGCCGGGCTGCGCAGCCTGCGCGAACACACCGATACGCTGGTCATGGTGCCCAACGACCGCCTCCTCAAAGTCGCCCCCCGCAACCTTTCGCTGGAAGCCGCCTTCCGCCTGGCCGATGAAGTGCTGCGCCGCGCCATTCAGGGCATCACCGACATCATTACCCAAACCGGCGTCATTAACCGCGATTTCAACGACATCCGGCGGCTGATGGCTTCCGGTGGAGGAGCATTGATTTCCATGGGCACGGGCAAAGGCGAGCAGCGGCTTGAAGAAGCCATCCACGCGGCCCTCAACAACCCCCTGCTTGGCGATATTTCCCTTGCCTCGGCCACCGGTGTGCTGGCCAATTTCGTGGGCGGGGAAGATTTGTCGTTGTGGGAAGTGGTAGGCGGCATGGAAGCCCTGCACGCCCGCCTTCCCGAAGAGGCCGATGTGGTGTGGGGTTTCAGCACCGACCCCAATTTTACCGGCCGCGTGCAACTGACGCTGCTTATCACAGGGGTGGGCGGCGTGCCCATGCGCGCCGCAGCCCCGGCCGACAGGCGGGCAGCCGTTCCGCCGCCGGCAGCAGCCGCACCCGCAGGCAACCTGGACGTGCCCGCCTTCTTGCGCCGCCGGCTGCGCTCCAGCACGGTAGGGTAATACGATGCCTTTGCTTGCCCCCGAAACCCTTCAGGCTGTAACCCGCAAAGTGGCGCGCAAGTTCCCCGAAGTGCGCGGCATCAAGCCCGCGGTGCGGCGGGAAGGCGAATCGCTTGTGCGGCTGATTTACCGCACCGAAGCCCAAACCGCCGACGGGCACAAAATCGTGCGGCGGGTGCGGGTAGTGGTCACGCCCGGGGGAAAAATCCTTAAAATGACGACTTCGCGATAGCCGCGGGGCTGCGGGCGCCGGTCAGGGTTTCCCGCGCCAGCCGCAGGAAGGCTTCGGGCGTGGGGGCGGTCAGCAAAGCCCGCCGCCGGGCGCGGTCGCCCAGCCAGGGGGCCAGGTATTGCGCGGCATACTTGCGAAAGAGCACCAGCCCCCGCTCGGGGCCGTAGAAATCCAGGCTGCGGGCAAGGTGCTTTTGCAGCACGGCCCACACTTCGGCAGGCGGGATGTCTTCCCGACGGCGGCGGGCGAAAATCCACGGGTTGCGGATGGCCGCGCGGCCGATCATCACCCCCGCCGCGCCGGTGCGGGCCTTCATGCGCGCAATGTCGTCGGGGGTGTGGACATCGCCGTTGCCCAGCACGGGAATGCGCACGCTCTGCACCACCTCGGCGATGGCGTCCCAGTCGGCCTGGCCTTTGTAGCCCTGGGCGCGGGTGCGGCCGTGCACGGCCAGCAGCGCGCCGCCGTTTTCTTCCACAATGCGGGCAATCAGCCGGTGGTTGCGGCAGGCATCATCCAGCCCCAGGCGGATTTTCGCGGTGACGGGCACTTCCAAATGGCGGCTGAGCAGGCGGAAAATCCGGGCCACTTTGAGGGGCGTCCGCAGCAGGCCTGCCCCGGCGCCGCGGCGCACGATGTGCCCATCGGGGCAGCCCATGTTGATATCTATGGCTGCGGGGCCGTGTTCCTGCAGACGCAGCGCGGCTTCCAGCAGTATTTGGGGCGTGCTGCCGTAAATCTGGAAAACGACCGGCTGCTCCCACGGCAGGTACTGCCAGCGGGGGCGGACGCGCGCCGGCCGCTGGAGGACATCGGGCGCGTGGATGAATTCCGTGTAACTGATGGCCGAGCCCAACTCGCGGCACACCGAGCGGAACGGCAGGTCGGAATAGCCGTCCATCGGGGCGAGGACGACATCACCGTAAACGGCGGCAGCGCCGAGGTAGAAAGCAGGTTCAGGGGGCATGGCGGCAGAAAAAGCCCTTCCCCTTTGGGCGGGGAAGGGCTGGAGGGGAACCACAGATTCTACAGATTGGCGCAGAGGACTTCTGTGAAAACTGCGTCATCTGCGGTTGCTAAGCGACTTTGATTTCCTTCTCCGAACCCCACAGGCCGTGGATGTTGCAGTGGGAAAGCGCCATCAGGGTGCCGGGTTCGCCAATTTGCATGGAGAAGGTTACGGTCGGGTGGGCATACACCGGCCCTTTGTTGGGGCCTTTGGCCGATTCGCCGTGGGCGCGGAAATCAAACCGCCCGACATGGTGGGCAAACTTGCTGCCTTCGGGCTGGAAGAAAACATCAATCCAGGCGATGAAGTGCTCGGTGGTGTTGGGGTGAGGAATATCTTTGCCTACGCTGACAGTAATCTGGAACGGCTCATTGGCTTTGACCACATCGGGGCACTCAATGGCCGGAGCATGTTTTTCTTTCTTCCAGTCGGCGGTCTGGATAGCTTCGGTTAACTTCATCGTACACCTCCTTAATAACGGAGAAAACGGACGGATTGTGGACGTAGATTATAACCTATTTGGGGAAGTCATGCCAGCGCCGCGGCCAGCGCCTGCTTCAGGGCACGGCTTTGCACCACTTCCAGCCCGGCGGGCGTTTTCAGCCGCCGCCCGACCTGTTTGGGCACAATGGCAACTTTGAAGCCTAAGTTGGCCGCTTCCCGCAGGCGGGCTTCCAGTTGGCTCACGCTGCGCAGTTCGCCCGAAAGCCCCACTTCGCCGATGAGCACCGCGTCGGCGCGCACGGGTTTGTCGCGCGCCGAGGAAGCCAGCGCCGCGGCCACCGCGAGGTCGGCGGCGGGCTCGCCGACGCGCAGCCCGCCCACCACGTTGACGAACACATCCTGGTCGCTCAGGCGCACGCCGGCGCGGCGGGTGAGCACCGCGGCCACCAGCAGCAGGCGGTTGAAGTCCACGCCGTTGGCGGTGCGGCGGGGGTTGCCGAAGGCGGTGGGGTTGGTCAGCCCCTGCACTTCCACCAGCAGGGGGCGAGTGCCTTCCATCGTCACGGCAATGGCCGAGCCGGGGGCGTTGACCATGCGCTCGGCGAGGAAGGCTTCCGAGGGGTTGGCGACTTCCACCAGGCCGCGCTCGTGCATTTCAAACACGCCCACCTCGCTGGTGGTGCCGAAGCGGTTTTTCACCGAGCGCAGCAGGCGGTAAGCCTGGAAGCGGTCGCCTTCCAGGTAAAGCACCGTGTCTACGATGTGTTCCAGCACCCGCGGCCCGGCAATGATGCCCTCTTTGGTGACATGCCCCACCAGGAACACGCTCAGCCCCTCGGTTTTGGCAATTTCCCGCAGGCGGCTGGCGCATTCCCGCACCTGGGAAACCGCCCCCGCGGAGGATTGCAGGTCGGGCAGGTACACCGTTTGGATGGAATCCACCACCAGCAGGCGGGGCTGGACGGTTTCCACATGGGCGAGGATGGTTTCCAGGTCGGTTTCGGTCACGAGGTAGAGGTTTTCGGGGAAGGGGCGCTCGCGGCCGTCGGCGGCGCGCCAGAGGCGTTGGGCGCGCATTTTGATTTGCCGCTCCGATTCTTCGCCCGAAACATAGAGCACCCGCCCGACGGCGGCCATTTCCAGGGCAGTTTGCAGCATGAGGGTGGATTTGCCGATGCCCGGGTCGCCGCCGACCAGCACCACCGAGCCAGGGACAATGCCGCCGCCCAGCACGCGGGCAAATTCGCCGATGGGCAGGGGCAGCCGCTCACCGAGGTCGCCTTCAATTTCGTGCAGGCGGCGGGGCTGGCTGTGGGTTCCGGCGCGGCGGCGGGCTTTGCCGCTGCTTTCGGGCGCCACGATTTCTTCCACAAAGGAATTCCACGCGCCGCACTGCGGGCAGCGTCCCAGGGGCTTGGGCGCCCGCTTGCCGCAATTCTGGCAAACATAGACCGTGCGCGGCTTTGCCATTATGCCCTCAACGCGTCCAGAATGGCCCGGCCGAAGTGCTCAAAGCGCCAGGGGATGTCGGCCATGAGGGGGCGGAGTTCGTCTAAAGTGCGTGGGTTGGCTTCGGCGATGGCCTGCAGGTGGGGCTTGGGCAAGACGACATCGGAAGGCACGCCCAGGCTTTTGGCGGTGTTCTGCCGCCAGCGGCGCAAAGATTCCAGCCGGGCGAGGGCTTCGTCGGAAGGGCGGGGGCGGCGTTCACGGGGGCGGGGTTCGGCCTGCAGGCCGCGCCGGATGGCCGCAAGCACGCCCTGCCCGTGCTGACGCACCCGCGCGCCGCGCATCCCCGGCACCTGCCGCAGTTCCCCCGAATTGCGGGGCAGGCGCTGGGCCAGGGCCACCAGCGTCCGGTCGTCCAGCACTTTGAAAGGCGGCACGTTGCGCCGCTCTGCCTCGGCTTCCCGGTAGCGCCAGAGGGCTTCCAGCACGGTGGTTTGTTGCGGGGTGAGGTGGTGACCGCCGCGCTGCCAGAGGGGCGGGCGCCCGTTGGCGGCGATGGGATGGGTGAGGCGGGCAAAGTCTTCCTGGGCGAGCGGCAGCAGGTTTTTGGCTTCCAGTTGGCGGGAGAGCAGGTCGCGCAATGGCAGCAGGAAGTGGGTATCCAGCCGGGCGTAATCCAGCATGTCGGGGGAAAGCGGGCGCTGCCCCCAGTTGGCTTTCTGGAAGCGTTTTTCCAGCCGGATGCCGAAGTGCTGTTCCAGCAGCGCCCCCAGGCCGACCTTTTCGTAGCCTAAAATGCGGGCGCTGACCATGGTGTCAAACAGGTTGGCGAAGGTGAAGCCAAAATCGCGGGCCAGGCCGAGGATGTCGTATTCGGCGGCGTGGAAGATTTTTTCCACGCCGGGGTCGGCAAAAACCGGTGCGAGGGGGGCAAGGTCGCTCAAGGCGAGGGGGTCCACGAGGTAATCGTCATCGGGCGTGGAAAACTGCAAAAGGCAAACCTGCTCGCGGTAGGCGTGCAGGCTGTTGGCTTCGGTATCCACGCCGATGCGGGCGTGGCGGTGCAGTTCAGCGGCGAGGTCGCGCAGGGCTGCGGGGGAATCCACCCAGATGGGCGGGCGGTCGGGCAAGGGAAGGGCTTTCATGGCTGCGGTGTGCTTTCGGGGGAAGGGTTGATTTGATAAGGCTGTTGGGGCGGCAGGGGAACGCCGTAATGTTTCTGGATGTAATCCAGGGTCACGGGGATGGCAGCGGGGGCCGGCGTGGCGGTGGTTTCCAGGGCGCTGCGGAGCACAAAGGTGGTGGCCGCGCGGCGCGCCATGAAGAAATTAAGCACGACGGCATCCTGGGGGCTGAGCGCCAGCACCACCAGCCCGTCAGGCCGGGGGGTGGCCGCAGGCTGAGGGGTGGGGGAAGGCGGGCTGACGGCAAAGTAAAGCACGCGGGCGCCGCGTACGGTCAGCTGCGCCACCATGCGGGGGCGCCGGTCTTTGCCCGGCACCACGTAAATCGGCACGCCGAGGAAGTTGTCTTCCGCGGGGCGCCCCAGTTGCCCGGCCGGCACGAAAGCGTAAGCGCCGGTGTTCACGTCCTGGCTGAGAATCAAAACATGGTTGGAAAGGCGGGACTGGAAACCAACATCCAGGTCGGTAAAGAGGAACGTCACCACGATATCCACCCGGTCGCCGGGGCGGGGGGCATAGGCCACGCTGTCGAGGCGGGTGATGGGGTAGGCGATGGCGACTTCGCCGGGGTGAAGCATTTGCGCCAGTTGCGAGCCGCGGCCGATGGGCTGGCCGCGTGGCGCAAGCCCGCCGAGCCGCACGGGCTGCCCGATGGCAAGCGGTTCCCGCAGCAGGCGGCCGACCACCTGAGATATGGCGGTGGCCGCGTCGTCAGGGACGTTTCCGTCGGGCATTTGGGTTGCGGTGAGGTCATCCGGCGTCAGCAACGCGCCGGCGGGCAGGCTGCGGGTGAGCACGACCACCGGCCGCATCACCGGCGTGGGGGTGGGCTTAGGGGTGCTGGTGGGCGTGGGCGTTACCCGGGGCGCGAGCTGATTTCCCGGCAAGGCGAACGGTATCGCGCCGGTTTGCCGGTAAACCCACACGCCATAACCCACCACGGCGAGCACCAGCACCAGCAGCATGAAAAGCACGCCCTGAAAGAATCTTCGGATCATGGCTGCACCTGCGGAAGCGGAGCGAGCGATTCGCCCAGCAGGCTGTGGCAAAGGCGCTGGGCTTCGGTGAAGAGGTCCACGCCGGGGGGCAATTGCAGGTCAAGGTTAACTTTCATGGTCAGGTAATGGGCTGCGCGGCGGGCCTCGGCGGGCGCATCGGGGCGGGCAAGGAGCACCCTGAGGCGTTTATACGCGTTGGGGCCAGGGTCGGGAATGCCCGCGCGGCGGAAGTATTCGCCGAGGATATGCCCGGCGGCGCGGCGGGCGCGCACCCGGGCGCGGCCTTCCATGCCGCGGGCGCGCTCTTCCAGCCCCAGGCGGATTTCTTCCTCGGCGGCGGCTTTCCAGGCAGGCTTTTCGTTCATGCGGCGTCTCTCAGCAAAAATTCGCGCTTCAGTTGCTCATCCGGCACTTTGCCTTCTAACGGAAGGTGAATATCTACAGGCATGTCAAGGCGGCTCAGGTAGCGCGCCATCAGCGGCCCGACCACGGCCCAATCCAGCCCGCCCAGCCCGCAGCCCAACGCGGGCATGGCTAACGATTTGATGCCCTCGCGGCGGTAGTTCTGCTCAACCCATTGCAGGCCTTTTTCAATATCGTCCAGCCGAGAGCGTTCGCGCCAGTGCCGTTTGGTGGGGAAAAAGAGGAACCACGTTTGCCGGTTAGCGTTGGTGAGCATGGCCGGTTCGTCGGCCAGGACAAGGTCAAGCGAGGCTTCGCGTTTGTAGAGGTAGGGCTTGCCGGGGCGAAGCCAGCCGCGCTTGCAGGCATCCTGGTAACGGACATAAGCATCGGGAAACTGGTATTTGGCCCGCGAAGCCAGCCCTTTGCCCATCACGCCCACCGTATTGACGCTAATGGTGAGCGTTTGCAGCGTAGAGAAGAACATATCGCCTTCCACCAGCCGCAGGTTGGCGGTGAGCCGGATGACACGCTGCGGCTGGAAGAACATCTGCGGTTCCGGGATGATGGGCACTTGCTTGCGGCCCGTGTTCTGCAAAAGCGGTGCCACCCGCTGGCGGGCATCGTTATCGGGCACGTAAACCGCTTTGATGAATTCCGGCGGCACCGTGTCGGGCACTAACACCTCGGCCATGATTCTGCGTTTGGAGCCGTCGGTGTCGCTCCACCACGTGAGCGCCGCGCCCCGAAGGATTTCTTCGCTGTATTTTGTCCATTCGCGCCGGGGCAAGATACGCGTTTCGTTGCGCGCCGCGTTGCCATCGGTTATGAACACGCCTTCTTGCTCTAACACGCTTTTATCTACGCTCAGAATCGCCAATTTTTCCAGCCGCCCCTCCATCACCAGGCGGTAGAGCATCGGGTTGCGCGGCTGAAAGTACAGGTTCGCGTATTCCCAAAGCGAGCGGCCGGCGGGCGTGCGTTTGCTCTTGCGCCACGCCACAATGCCTTCATCGTACACGCGCGTGAACTCCATGCCTTCCCGTTCCACCCCGGCATGAGACAAAATGCCTTTTGCAAAAATGGAAGGCAAGTTGTCCTGGTGGGCGATGTAGTAAAGTTCGCGCAGCCGCTTCGGCATTCCCGCACCTCATCCCTAATTCCTAATGCACAATCAACCTTGATGGTTGGTTTAGGCCTTTTGCAATTTAGCGCCCAAATTTTTGATCTCTCCCTACCCCCGCTACGGCGACGCTATCGCGTCACCGTAGCCGCCCCCTTCCCTCCCTTACTAAGGGAGGGAAGGGGGCAGATGAGCCGAGCGCCAGCGAGGCTCATCGGGGGATGGGTGAGATCTTGCCACAAGTGCGATAGATCGCACCTTTCGCAATAACTGAAGTCTTGTTTGAAAATGCACTAATTCCTAATTCTTCATTCCTGATTCTTCTTCGCCAACGCTTCCAGCATCTTGATTGCCTTGTCCATCCGCTCAAGGGTTTTGGCTTTGCCGACGATGGCCAGCGTTTCAAACAGCGGCGGGCTGACGCGCTGGCCGGTCACCGCGACGCGCACCACGCCAAACACCTGCCCGGCTTTCAAGCCGAGTTCCTCAACCAGGGCGCGCATGGGCGGCTCGGTGTTTTCGGGGGTAAAGGCTTCCGCGGGCACCGCGGCGAGCACGTCCCGCGCGCGGCGGGCGACTTCCAGCGACTGCGCGGCGTCCAGTTTCTTGGCGATCAGTTCCTCGGGCACCGGCTCTACATCGTGGCGGAAGAAAAAGCCCGCGATTTTGGGCGCTTCGTCCATCGTGGTGATGCGGGTCTGGATGAGCGGCACGATGGGGCGCAGGTCGTCGGCTGTAACTTTGGCATAGCCTGCAGCATGGAAATAAGGCGCCAAACGGCGGGCCAGGTCGGCTTCCGGCAGGGCGCGGATGTGCAGGCCGTTGAAATGGTCCAGTTTGGAGAAGTTGACGGCGGCCGGGGAAGGCTTCAGGCGCTCCAGGTCAAATTTCTCAATCAGGTCTTGCATGGTGAAGAACTCGGTGTGGTCGTCGTAACTCCAGCCCATGAGGGCAATCCAGTTATTGACCGCTTCGGGCAGGTAGCCGAGGGCTTCCAGGTCTTTGATGAAGATGGATTTATGCCCCTTGCGGAAGACTTCCGCATCGCGCTTGCTCATTTTGCCCTTGCCGCTGGGTTTGAGGAAAACGGAAAGGTGCACCCACACGGGTTCTTCCCACCCGAAGGCGCGGTAAAGATGAGCGTGCAGGGGGAAAGTCGGCAGCCATTCGGAGCCGCGGATGACGTGGGTAATGCCCATCAGGTGGTCATCCACCATTGCGGCGAGGTGGTAGAGCGCCCAGCCGTCGGATTTGACGAGGATGTAGTCGTCCAAAGTGCGGTTTTCCACGGTGATGTCGCCGCGCAGCAGGTCGCGGGCGGTGATGGTGCCCGTTTTTGGGGTTTTGAAACGGATGACATGGGGTTCGCCGCTTTCGGCGCGGCGGCGGGCTTCTTCAGGCGGGATAAGGCGGCAGGTGCCGTCGTAATGAGGCGGCTCGCCGCGGGCCTGCTGCTCCTTGCGCATCTGCGCCAGCCGCTGCGGCGTGCAAAAGCAGTAGTAGGCCTGGCCGCTGTCTACCAACTGCCGGGCGTATTTTTGGTAAATTTCCTTGCGCTCGGACTGGCGGTAAGGGCCGTAAGGGCCGCCTTTATCGGGGCCTTCGTCCCATTCCAGCCCCAGCCAGCGCAGGCTGCGCATCAGGTCTTCTTCCGCGCCGGGCACGTAGCGCTTGCGGTCGGTGTCTTCTATCCGCAGGATAAACTGGCCGCCGGTCTGGCGGGCAAGCAGGAAATCGTACAGGGCGGTGCGCGCCCCGCCGAGGTGCAGGAAGCCGGTGGGCGAGGGCGCAAAGCGAACACGGGCAGGGGGGGAAGTCGGAGAAGTCATAGAAACACCTGTTGTGATGAGGGTAGCGTAGGGCGCAATGGCGAATGGCGAATGGCGAATGAGGATTTGTTAGAAGGAAAGCGGTTCGCGCCGCATGGCCACGCTTTCCACTAGGCCAATGCCGAGCAGCGAAGAGAGCAGCGCACTACCGCCGTAGGTAATGAAGGGCAGCGGCAGGCCGGTAACGGGGATCAGGTTGATGTTCATCGCGATGTTGACCGCCATGTGAAAAAACAGCATGATGCCAATGCCGTAGGCGATGAGCGCGCCGAAGGTATCGTGGGCGGTACGGGCGATCCTCCAGATGCGCCAGAGCACCAGCGCCAGCATCACAATGACAAACACGGTGCCGACAAAGCCGAATTCCTCACCGATGACGGAAAAAATGAAGTCGGTATGCCGCACTTTCAGGAAACGCAGCTGCACCTGGGTGCCGTGGCCGTAGCCCTGCCCGAACACCCCGCCGGAGCCCAGGCTGATGAGCGCCTGCTGGACGTTGTAAATTGCGCCGTGGCGGGCGTTGGGGTCGGGAAAGAGGAAATTGATGACCCGGGCCTTTTGATAGGCAGCCAAAAAAGGCCAGGCCAGAAAAGGGGAAACCGCACCGGCCGCGGCAAAGACGGCCAGGTGTTTCCATGTCAGCCCGGCAGCCCACAACATGCCAAACCAGATGACCAGGATGGTGATAGAAGTGCTCAGATCGGGTTGCAGCAAAATGGGGGCCACAATGGCCGCGGTCAACACACCGCTGATGGCCACCCACCGGAATTCGTGCAATTGGTGGCGGTGGCGGGCAAAGAAAGCCGCCAACACCAGAATCATCACAATTTTGGCAATTTCCGAGGGCTGAATGAAAAAAATGCCGGTGTCAATCCACCGCGCCGAGCCAAAAGCCGCCTTGCCAATAATGCCCAACGCGGCCAGCAAAAACATGGTGGCCACATAAAGGTACTTGCCGAAAGTCGCCCAATAGTGGTAATCCATGGCTGCCGTGGCCACAAGGATGCCAAAACCGATCACGGCAAAGATGATCTGCCGCTTCACCAGCCCGGCAAGCACCACGTTGCCCGCGATGGCCGAGCGGATGACCGCCACGCCGAAGATGACCAGCGTGGCGACCAGGCCCAGCAAGATGAAGTCAAAGTGCTCCCAATAGGAACGGCGCATGGCTTTAGCGGCGGGCGCGCCGCGTCGGGCGGAGGGGGATGTTAGCCACCAGGTATTGCTCGCGCCCGCTTTGCGAGAGTTGGATTTCCACCGCCTGCGGTTCAATGTCCACGTAACGGGAGATCACTTCAATGAGTTCGTCTTTCAGCGCGCCGAGTTGGCCGGGGGAAAGGTCGGTGCGGTCGTGCACCAGCACCAGTTGCAACCGGTCTTTGGCCTGACGGGCGCTGTTTTTGTTCCCTCGCAGGCGGTCTAACCAGCCCATCTCAATCTCCTTTGCCGAACAACCGCCCCAGCCGCTGCAGCAGGCCGCCGCTGTCTTCCAGAGGCATCAACGGCACATCTTCGCCGAGCAGCCGCCGCGCAATATTGCGGAAGGCCAGGCCCGCGCGGCTGTTGGCATCCAGCGCCACAGGCGTGCCGCGGTTGGCACTGACCACCACGCTTTCGTCTTCCGGCACCACGCCCAAAAGGTCAATGGCCAGCAGTTCCAACACGTCCTCGGCGTCCAGCATGTTGCCTTCCCGCACCAGCGCCGGGTTAAGGCGGTTGAGCAACAAGCGGGCGGGGCCTTTTTCTTCGGCTTCAATCAGGCCGATGATGCGGTCGGCGTCGCGCACGGCCGAAACCTCGGGGTTTGTAACCACAAGCACCTGGTCGGCAGGGGCAATCGCGTTGCGGAAGCCGCGTTCAATGCCCGCGGGGGAATCAATCAGCACCCAATCGTAATCCTGCCGCAGTTCGTTGCACAGTTGCACCATGTCGGTAGGGGAAACCGCCGTTTTATCGCGCGTTTGTGCTGCCGGAATGAGAAACAGGTTAGGCAGCCGTTTATCACGGATCATGGCCTGCCGCAGGCGGCAGCGGCCTTCCACCACATCCACCAGGTCATACACAATGCGGTTCTCCAGCCCCAGCACCAGGTCCAGGTTGCGGAGGCCGATATCGGCATCAAGGCAAACCACCTTTTCCCCTCGGCTGGCCAATGCGGCAGCGATGTTGGCGGTTGCGGTGGTTTTCCCAACGCCGCCTTTGCCAGAAGTGATGGTCAGAACTGTTCCGGGCATAGAACCTCGCTCGTCATCGTTGTGGGGTCAGCATACGCTCTCGGTTTGAGCGGCCCCGCTCATTTTCCGTCCCACGGTTCGGCAACCACCTGGCCGTCTTTGACCGAGGCCATTTCCGGGGCGGGGCGGCCGCGGCGGGGAGGCGCGGTAGCCACCCGCCCGGCAATACGCAGTTGGGTGGGCGAAAGGTCCAGCGCACATACCACGGCGCTTTCGTTGCCGTCGGCTCCGGCATGGGCAACGCCGCGCAGCCGCCCCCACACCACAATGTTCCCGCCGGCCACGATTTCCGCGCCCGGGTGCACATTGCCGATGACCACCACATGGCCTGGGAAGGCAATGCGCATCCCCGAACGGAGGGTGCGGTGCACCAGCAGGGCTTCTTCTCCCGCGGGGGAAGGCGCCGGACGCCGCGGGGCAGGCGCCGGCCTGGAAAGGCGGGTGGCCATCCCCAGGCTGCGGGCGGTTTCCTGGGTTTTGGGCGATTCGCTGACGACTGCCCACAGCGTAATGCCGAAATCGCCTAACAGGTCGCGCAGTTTGCCCATTTGGGCAGCCTTGAGCGGGCGTGTCCCAACATCCAGCGCCACCCGCGCGCCCTGGAAAAACTCGGCCTGGCTGCCGATGGCCTCCAGCAGGGCCTCTTGGGCGTCTTCCCACGCCCCGGCATCGTCCACGGTCACGAGCAGGCCGTCGCGGATGCCCTTGATGGCAACTTTTGGCCGTGAGGAGGAAACGGGTTTTTCCATTGCGTTGATTATAGCATGAAGTCGCGCCGCCCGGCGGAGAAGCGGCCCGGCGGGGGCGCTAAAATGCGGGAGGCGGAACGGCATCCCGCGCTGCGATGCGCTTCGGTAACAACGCGTGATAGAATAACCTTATGAGCATCCGCGTGGTTTCCACCAACCGCAAGGCCCTCCACGATTATTTCATTGACGAAACTTACGAAGCAGGCATCGTGCTGCAGGGCAGCGAAATCAAATCGGTGCGCGCCGGCCGCGTCAGCCTCAAAGAGGCGTATGTGCGCATAGACGACGGCCTGGAAGCGTGGCTGATAGACGCGCACATCGCGCCTTACGAATCGGCCAGCCATTTCAACCACGAACCCCGCCGCCCGCGCAAACTGCTGCTTCACAAGCAGGAAATCCTGCGCCTGTGGAACAAGGTGCGTCAGAAAGGCGTAACCATCGTGCCGCTGCGGATGTACCTGAAAGACGGCAAGGCCAAAGTGGAAATCGCCGTGGCCCGCGGGAAGAAAAAGTACGACAAGCGGGCTGAAATCGCCCGCCGCGAGATGGAGCGTGAAATCCAACGCGAGCTCCGCCGCCACTGAGCGCATCCCTTCCTCCATCGGCGCCATCAACCGCCTGCCGGAAGCCGAAAAGCGGGCGATTTACCTGCGCGCCGTGCCCCTCGCGCTGCTGGAACGCTTCGGGCTCAGCCCCTACCTTGTCGATGCAGAAGGGCGTTCCCTCTTCACCCTGCGCGCCCCAAGCGGGGCTTCCACGGTAGAACTGACCGTCTATCACCGCTATGGCTTCCCCGACCCCGTGCTCTACGCCCACCTCGGCGATTCGCTCAGCGGCCATTTGCACGTCCTGCTCTACATCCTAAACGACCCCGACGCCCCGCGCTTTGATGTGGACCGCCTGCCCGACGGCACGCCGACCCGCTTTGGCATTTTCGCCCGCAACCGGGAAGCCGAACAGGCCGCCCTGGAAGCCGGGCTGGCCCCCGGGCAAATCCGGCGCGGCCTGCGGATGCTTCCCGCCGCCATCGCCACCTTTGAAGCCTTCGCCGCGGGCATGGGGCAGCGCATTTACTTTGCCGAGCCGCTCTATTACCACAACGCCGTGCTGTTTGAGCGCTACGGCTTCGGCTACCAGAAAGGGCGCGCCTTCATGGAACGCATCGCCCGCGGCTTTGCCCCGGGCGGCGATTTGCTGCCCCGATTAGACGGCAGCACCCCCTTCCGCCGGCCGGAAGCCGCCCGCAGCATCCGCCTGCGCTCGTGGGCCATCCACGACGGCATTCTGGGCGTGCCGTTCACCGGCGTCACCATGTACAAACGGCTGGGGCAGCAATCGCAGGTGCGCACCTGCCCGCCCAACATCCCCTGGTAATCCGCTTCGGAGGTTTTTCCATGCCGACCTTCCACGACCTGATTTCCCGCGTCCGCCGCAACCACGGGCTGGAACACGCCACCATCCACCTGCTTTCCCGCCAGCACCCCAACACCTTTCTGGCAGGGCATTCCGACCCCGAAGGTTTCTGGCTGATCGGCAATGTGCCCACCGCGGCGGTGGAAAGCGCCGTGCAGGAAGCCCTGGAGCGCCTGCGTGCCGGCGAGCGGCGGCTGGCCATCCACCCCGGCTGCGGCACCAACTACCTGGTTTCGGGCGGGCTGGCGGCGCTGGGGGGCGCGCTGGCCATGGTGGGCGCGGGCAAACGCTGGCGCGACAAAGCCGACCGCCTTCCCCTGGCCGTGATGCTGGGCACGGTGGCGCTGATGTTTTCCCAGCCGCTGGGCTACCTGCTGCAGGAAAAAGTGACCACCGACGGCGACCCGGGCGCGCTGGAAATCGCGGAAATCATCCCCACCCGGCAAGGGCGCTTCACCGCCCATCGGGTGCTGACCCGCGGCTGAACCATGAACGCCCCGAAACCGCGCATCTACATTTTGCACGGAGAAGACGAGCAAACCCGCGGCGCGGCGCTGGCAAAACTGCGCGCCGGCCTGGGCGCCGACGCCCCCGCCGCGCTGGATTACATCCTCCTCAAGGGGGAAAGCCTGGAACTCCCGGCGCTGCACGACGCTGCGCTGACGATGCCTTTTTTCGCCCAACGGCGGCTGGTGCACCTGCGCGACCCCCTGGCCATGCCCGCCCTCAAAAGCCCCAAAGGGCGCAAGGCCTTCCTCTCCCTGCTGGAACGCGTGCCGCCTTCCACCGCGTTGGTGCTGGAAAGCGCCGCCACGCTGCCCCCAAAACACTGGCTGCGCCGCTGGGCCGACGCCCACCCCGGAATCGCCTACCAGCGCCGTTACGCCCTGCCCGACAACCTGACCCGCTGGATCGTGAAGCGCGCCGAGGAAGCCGGGGGGCGCTTTACCCCCGCCGCCGCAGCCGAACTCGCGCGCCGGGTAGGCGACGACGCCGCCGCAGCCCGGCAGGAAATCCACAAACTGCTGGCCTTCGTCAACTACGCCCGGCCGGTGGAACCGGAAGACGTGGCAGAGTTGACCCCTGCGCCGGAACACCCCAACATTTTTGAAATGGTAGACGCCATCGCTTTAGGCCGCAGCGAGAAGGCGCTGCGGCTGCTGCACCAACTGCTGCAACAGGAAGAGCCCATCCGCATTTGGGGGATGGTGATTCGTCAGTTCCGCCTTTTGCTGCTGGCGCGGGAAGCCCTGAACCAGGGCATCACGACGCCGCCCGCGCTGGCACAAACGCTCAAAATTCACCCCTTTGTGGCCAAAAAACTGCTGCCGCAGGCGCGCCGTTTTCGCATGGAAACCCTGGAAGCCATCTACGCGGCCCTGCTTGACACCGACCGCGCCTGGAAAACCGGCCAGACCGACTTGCCCGCGGCGATGGACGTCCTCGTGGCTTCGCTGAAGCGGTAAGAACCGCACCGGGCAGGCCGGGGAATCAGGCACCTGCGCTTTGTAGCGCCGGTCGTTGGGCTTCCTGTGCCTCGGCCACCCCCAACCAGAGGTGCTGCGGCAAGATATCTTTCAGGGGGCGCACGGCCACGCCTTCCACCTCCAGGCGGCCTTCCGGCAGCATGGCCGGGTGGACATAGCAAAGGGTGGGCTGCTGCCCGTACTTCCGGCGGTAATAGGCCGCAGCACGGCGCACTTTTTCTTCCAGGGGGCGCCGGGGCGTATCGTCCAGCCAAAGCATACCCACGTGCATCATTTCGGCCTCCTTCAACCCAGGCGGGGGGCGGTGTAGCGCATCCATTCTCCGCCGGAACGCACCCACGCCTGATAGGGCGTGAGTTCGTAGAAAAGCATGTTGGTCAGGTCGCGGAAGGCGGGGGCGTTAGGCAGGTGCTCGTTATCGGCGTAGCCGTACACCTTTTGCCCGAAAAGTGTGCGTACCTTTTCCGGCAGGGTGCGGTAGTGGGCGTAGCGCAAGGTAGCCACGACGTGAATGCCGAATTCATGCCCCCGCTGAAGCAGCGGGATGAGGTCGTAGCGGGCATCTTCGCCCAGGCGTTTCCAATAGCGGCCGAGGTCGTGCAGCAAAAGAATGTATTGCGGGCCGCGGTGACGCCCAAAACTGCGCTGCTCCATCAGGCCGGCCATCGCAGGGATGACTTCATCGCCATCGCGGGAATGGGGAGAAATCACGCCCTTGCAAAACGGGCTGGCGGCAACCTGCCATTCGGTGCTTTGTTCAGAAAGGATAAGGAACTGCCAGTGTTCCGGCCCCCACTGCTGTGCGGCCATGCTGAACAGGATGGGTTCGGCAAGGGTCGCCAGCACGCGGTCATCCTGCCCGTAAAAAAGGTAGTGCTGGGTTCTTTGGGGGTCGAACAAGCGCATGACGAGGGGCACGCCGTCATCGGCCAGCCCCA
>Ga0256829_1001557_pt1 | contig 18560 bp, 30 predicted proteins | sample 131447metaG_FD_185979 | JGI IMG/M metagenome (GOLD analysis project Ga0256829, IMG submission 185979) | Hydrothermal vent microbial communities from Lau Basin, Pacific Ocean - 131-447 | ecosystem: Environmental > Aquatic > Marine > Hydrothermal vents | place: Pacific Ocean: Lau Basin | collected...
AGCCGAAGCGCAGCTGGTTGCTGAGAATATCGCCTTCCAGCTGGAGCGTCGTGTCGCTTTCCGTCGCGCCATGAAGCGTTCCGTTCAGAGTGCACTGCGCATGGGTGCCAAGGGCGTGCGGATCAATTGTGCCGGCCGTCTGGGTGGTGCTGAGATTGCCCGTACCGAGTGGTATCGCGAAGGTCGTGTGCCGCTGCACACCCTGCGTGCCGATGTTGATTACGGCTTTGCCGAGGCGAGCACAACCTATGGTATCATCGGCGTAAAAGTGTGGGTATTCAATGGGTTGAAGCTGGGCGATACCCAAGAGACAAACGCGTAAGTTGTTGAAGAGGATTAGTCACCATGTTGCAACCTAAGAAAATTCGCTGGCGCAAGCATCACAAAGAGCTGCAGCGCATCCGCGGCAAGAGTCCGCGCGGGGCAAGTTTGAACTTCGGCCAGTTCGGCCTGAAGGCGATGGAGCCGGGTCGTATCACCGCACGCCAGATCGAGGCGGCGCGTATCACCATGACCCGTCACATCAAACGTCAGGGTCGTATCTGGATTCGCATCTTCCCGGATCTGCCGGTCTCCAAGAAGCCTGCAGAAGTACGTATGGGTAAAGGTAAAGGTTCACCGGAGTACTGGGTGGCAGCGGTGCGTGCCGGCCGTATCCTCTATGAGATGGAGGGTGTGGACGAAGATCTGGCGCGCAGCGCGCTGGAGCTGGCTGCAGCGAAATTGCCGATTCGCACCAAATTTGTCGTGCGTGGAGTTGGACGATGAGTGATAGTAAAAATGCAAAAGCACTGCGCGAGATGAGCGCAGCTGATTTGACCGAACGTATGAATGAGCTGGCTGCCGAGCATATGAAGCTCCGCTTTCAGAAGGCGACCATGCAGTTGAGCAACACGGCTCGCGTGGGTCAGGTGCGTCGTGAAATTGCACGCATCAAAACAGTTCTGGCTGAACGCGGCTAAGGAGTTAGAGAGATGTCCGAGGCAACAAGTAACAAGCGCACCCTCGAAGGGGTTGTGGTAAGTAATAAAGCTGAGCAGACCGTGATCGTGCAGGTGGAGCGTAAGTTTCTGCATCCGCGCTATCGCAAAACGGTTCGTTCGCACAAGAAATATATGGCACATGATGCTGAGAACACCTGCAATATCGGGGATACCGTTCGCATCGTCGAGTCTGCACCGATCTCCCGCCGCAAGCGCTGGGTGATGGAAACTGTGCTGACCCGTGCTGAGCAGCTGTAAAGGGGTTTTGCGATGATTCAGAATGAAACCGTACTGCAGGTTGCAGATAATTCCGGCGCCCGTCGCGTCAAGTGCATCAAGGTGCTCGGCGGCTCCAAGCGTCGTTATGCCCGTGTTGGCGATGTGATTGTGGTGGCTGTGAAAGAGGCGATGCCCAACGGTAAAGTGAAGAAGGGTGATGTGCAGCGCGCCGTGGTTGTGCGTACAGCCAAAGAGTTCCGTCGTTCCGATGGCTCATCCATCCGTTTTGATGAAAATGCAGCTGTTCTGCTGACCAAGCAGAATGAGCCGCTGGGCACACGTATTTTTGGCCCGGTGACGCGCGAACTGCGTAATAAGGGATACATGAAGATTGTCTCCCTAGCACCAGAAGTGCTGTAACGGGATAAGTGAGGCGTAAGAGATGACAACGACAGTCAAAAGCAGAATTCGCAAAAATGATGAGGTAATTGTCATTGCCGGTCGTGATCGTGGCGCGCGTGGCAAGGTGATTCGTGTCTCCAGAAACGATGGCACGGTACTGGTCAGCAAGGTGAATATGGTGAAACGCCACACCCGTCAGACCGAGCAGAGCTCCGGCGGCATCATTGAGAAAGAGGCTCCATTCGCGATTTCCAATGTGCAGTTTTTCTGCTCCAAGTGTAATACCGGTGTGCGTTTGGGTGTGAAAAACCTCGATGATGGCAGCAAAGTGCGCACATGCCGCAAATGCGGTGAAGTGCTGGATAGCTAGGAGATTCAACAATGGCTCGTTTGAAAGAGGATTATAAGAAGAGGGTTGCTCCGGCACTGCAGAAGGAGTTCGGTTACAAGAACCCGATGCAGATCCCGGCAATCACCAAGATTGTAGTGAACATGGGTGTCGGTGAAGCGGCGCAAAACGCCAAACTGATGGAGGGTGCGCTGACTGATATGACTGCGATTACCGGTCAGAAGCCGGTGGTGACTCGCGCTCGCAAATCGATCGCTAACTTCAAGCTGCGTGATGGTATGCCGGTTGGCTGCCGTGTCACACTGCGTGGCGACCGCATGTGGGAGTTTCTGGATCGCTTGGTCAATATCGCACTGCCGCGCATTCGTGACTTCAAGGGTGTATCGCCCAAGTCATTCGATGGTCGCGGCAACTACACACTCGGTGTGAAAGAGCAGATCATTTTTCCTGAAATTGAATATGACAAGGTGGATAAGGTGCGCGGTATGGATATCACTATCTGCACCTCTGCCAATACCAATGATGAAGGACGCGCACTGCTGAGAGAGTTCAGCATGCCGTTCCGTAAATAAGAGGGCTGTTACATGGCTTCGAAGAGAATGATTGTAAAATGCAATCGCAAACCAAAATTCAAAGTTCGCGCCTATACGCGTTGCCAGCTGTGCGGTCGTCCGCACTCGGTCTATCGCAAGCTGGGCATGTGCCGCATCTGCCTGCGCAAGCATGCATTGGCCGGGGAGATCCCGGGCATGGTCAAGTCGAGCTGGTGAGAGGTATAGAGATATGATGATGGATCGCATTGCCGACATGCTGACGCGTATTCGTAACGCACAGCAGGCAGGAATTGAGAAGGTTGAACTGCCCGCCAGTAATATTCTGCTCTCGATGGCAGAGCTGCTGAAGGAAGAGGGCTACATCGCGGCGGCCAAGGCTTACAACCACAAGGGTAAACGCTATATCCGCCTGACCCTGCGTTACGATGACGAGGGCAACGCGGTGATTCAGGAGATCAAGCGAGTCTCTCGCTCCGGTCGTCGCGTTTACGCCGGTGCTGATGAGTTGCCACGTGTGAAGTCCGGTTATGGCATTGCCATTATCAGCACCTCACAGGGTATTATGACAGATAAAAAAGCGCGCGCGGCCCACATCGGTGGCGAAGTGCTGTGCACGGTATTTTGAGGTAAGTTATGTCACGTATTGGTAAACAACCGATTACCCTGCCAGCCGGTGTCGAGGCGCGTATCGCCGATGATGCTGTGACGGTGAAGGGCTCCAAGGGTGAACTCACATCACCGCTGTTTCCGGGCATTACCGTTGAGCAGGAGGGTGCAAACCTGAATGTGCTCTGCAACGACCTAGAGACCAAGAAGACCAAATCGTTCTATGGACTGGCTCGCGCACTGTTGGCCAACAATGTCGAGGGTGTTTCCAAAGGCTTCGAGAAGAAATTGGAGCTGCGCGGCGTCGGTTATCGTGCGCAACTGCAGGGCAAGAAGCTCAACCTGTCACTCGGTTTTTCGCACCCAGTTGTCTATGAGCTGCCGGAAGGTGTCTCTGCGACAGTGGAGCAGAGCATTATCACGCTGACCAGTATCGACAAACAGCAGGTCGGTCAGGTGGCAGCAGAGATTCGCGCCTTCCGTCCGCCAGAGCCGTATAAGGGCAAGGGCGTGCGCTACGTAGGTGAACATATTGCCATGAAAGAAGGCAAGAAGGCTTAAGGTCGGGAGTAAGAGATGGCTGTTAAACGGTATGAAAATGATGGTGCTGTGCGTCGTGCGCGCAAGGTGCGTGCGCGTGTCAAGGCATCCGGGCGTCCCCGGTTGAGTATTTTTCGCTCCACCCGCCACGTCTATGCGCAGGTGATTGATGATGCCAAAGGTGAGACCTTGGCATACGCCTCCAGTCTCGATGAGAGCATCGATCAGGGCGGCAATAAATCCGGCGCAGAGGCTGTCGGTAAGTTGATTGCTGAGCGCGCGCTGGCGGCTGGCGTGAGTGAGGTGGCTTTCGATCGTGGTCGCTTTGCATATCACGGACGTGTACAGGCATTGGCTGAAGGCGCTCGCGCCGGCGGCCTGAAGTTCTAGGAGTTATATAGATGATCAATGCAGATGAGTTAGAACTGACCGAAAAACTGATCGGTATCAACCGCATCGCCAAAACCACTTCCGGTGGCCGCCGCATGAGCTTTTCGGCGCTGATGGTCGTCGGTGATGGTAATGGTCACGTCGGCTTCGGCCACGCCAAGGCGAAAGAGGTGCCTGAAGCGATTCGCAAAGCGTGCGATATTGCCAAAAAATCTCTGATTTATGTACCGCGCAAAGGGGACACCATTCACTATGAAGTGACCGGCGTTCAGGATGCCAGCCGGGTGATGCTCAAGCCGGCCTCTGAGGGTACTGGTGTGATCGCCAACTCAGCGGTGCGTGCGATTCTTGATGCAGTGGGCATCAAAGATGTGCTGACCAAGTCGCAGGGTTCACGCAATGAGATCAACACCGTGCGTGCCACATTCAACGGTCTGAAATCGTTGGAAAGCCCGGAGCAGATTGCTGCACGTCGCGGCAAATCGGCCTGATTGGGAGTAGATAATGGCTAACAAAGAGACCATCAAGATCCGTCAGATCAAGAGCGGCATCGGTTATTCCAAACGTCAGCGCGCTACGCTGGTCGGCCTTGGTTTGCGCCGCATGCATCAGGTTGTGGAGTTGGAAGATACCCCGTCAGTGCGTGGCATGGTGAATAAAGTCAGTCACCTCGTTCGTATCGAGTCTGGAGAGTAACGATGAAGTTGAATGCATTAACCCCCGACGCGGGCTCCCGCTCGGATCGCAAACGCAAAGGCGCAGGGCTGGGCACCGGCAACGGTAAGACCGGTGGTCGCGGCCATAAGGGTCAGAAATCCCGTTCCGGCGGCAAGGTGGCGCGCGGCTTCGAGGGCGGCCAGATGCCGCTGATTCGTCGTTTGCCCAAGCGTGGCTTTACGCCACTCAAGGATAACGACTATCAGGTTGTCAATATCGCAGCGCTGGAAAAATTTGATGATGGTACCACGGTGGATGCCGCGGCACTGTTTGAGGCCGGTCTGGTACGCAATGCAGTTGATCCGATCAAATTGCTTGGCAACGGTGATGTAGCTAAGAAGCTGACGATCGCCGTGACGGCTGCATCTGCATCTGCTGTCGCCAAGATTGAAGCTGCTGGTGGCGTAGTCAAACTGACGGCTAAGGCGTAATCGGTGCCAAATTCTGCGGGTGCATTGGGTGGCTTCGGTAATATCGGGAAGATTCCCGAGCTGAAGAGCCGGATTCTGTTCACACTCGGGATGCTGATTGTCTTCCGGGTGGGGGCGCATATTCCGGTGCCCGGTATCGATGCATCTGTATTGGCACAGTTTTTTTCGCAGGCCAAAGGGTCGCTGCTCGGCATGTTCGATATGTTCTCCGGTGGCGCGCTCTCCCGTCTGACGATTTTCGCCCTTGGCATCATGCCCTATATCTCCGCTTCGATTATTATTCAGCTGATGACGGTGGTCTCACCGAAGCTGGAGCAGCTGAAGAAAGAGGGTGAGTCCGGTCGTCGTAAAATCACTGAATATACCCGTTATGGCACAGTCTTGTTGGCGGTCTTTCAGGCGATCGGCATCTCGATCGGTTTGGAGTCCTTCTCGGTCGGTGGCCACTCTGTGGTGATCGAGCCGGGTCTGGCGTTCCGTGCCATGACGGTAGTGACACTGGTGGCGGGCACTGTGTTCTTGATGTGGGTCGGTGAGCAGATCACTGAGCGTGGTATTGGCAACGGGATCTCATTGATCATCTTCGCTGGTATTGCGGCGGGTCTGCCGAACGCCATTGGCGCCACACTGGAGCTGGCGCGCACGGGTGAGTATTCACCGTTTGTTGTCCTCTTTCTCTTTGCCATGACACTGGCGGTGACCGGTGCCGTGGTCTGGTTTGAGCGGGCGCAGCGTCGTATTCCGATTCAGTATGCCAAGCGTCAGGTGGGTAACCGCATGTATGGTGGTAAGTCCTCATTCTTGCCGCTGAAAATTAACACCGCCGGTGTGATTCCACCGATCTTTGCCTCTTCGTTGATTCTGCTGCCGGCCACCTTTGCGCAGTTTACCAAGGGTGTGGATGGTTTTGCATGGCTGGGCGATCTCTCGGCGATTCTCTCTCCGGGTGCGTGGCTCTATATGCTGCTGTTCACGGCGTTGATTGTCTTTTTCTGCTTCTTCTATACAGCGATTGTCTTTAATCCCAAGGACACCGCAGATAACTTGAAGAAGAATGGCGGTTTCATTCCCGGTATTCGTCCCGGCCAGAAGACGGCGGATTATGTCGATAATGTGCTGACCCGAATCACGGTGGTGGGCGCAGTCTATGTGAGTCTGGTCTGCCTGCTGCCGCAGTGGTTGATCTCCGAACTGTCTGTGCCGTTTTACTTCGGTGGCACGTCACTGTTGATTGTTGTGGTGGTGACCATGGATACGATGGGTCAGATCCAGTCGCATTTGATGAGTCACCAGTACGAAGGGTTGATGAAAAAAGCGCGCCTGAAGACAGGCAAGCGATGAATATCATCCTGTTCGGCCCGCCCGGGGTGGGTAAAGGGACGCAAGGCTCACGACTGGCGGAAGAGCTTGGCATCTCGCATCTGGCGATGGGTGATATACTGCGCGCTGCTGTACGTGCCGAGACGGAAGCGGGTTTGGCAGCGAAAGGTTACATGGACGCCGGCAAGCTGGTGCCTGATGAAGTCGTGGTGGCGATGATCGAGGATAAGATTCTCGCTGATGCCGCTGCCGGTTTCCTGCTCGATGGTTTTCCGCGCAACGTCGTGCAGGCCCAAGCGCTGGATGGCATGTTGGCCAAACATGCGCTCAAAATTGACCATACCGTATTCATGGATGCACCCGAAGAGAACCTGCTCAACCGCCTCTGCGGGCGACTGATTTGCAGGGCTTGCGGTTTTGGATTTCATAGGCAGTATTCGCCGCCCCTTAAAACAGGGTGCTGTGATCGTTGCGGTGGTGAACTCTATCAGCGCGACGATGATCGTGAGGATGTGATTGCCCATCGTCTGCATGTATATCGTGAGCAGACTGCGCCGCTTCTCGACTACTATCAGCATCAGGATTCGTTTCACCAGCTCGATGCCAGTGGTGAGATGGATGCGGTGTATGGTGCGTTAAAGCGCATCGTGACCGGTGAGGGTTGAGTTTCTTGAAGGTGGTTGATCGATAACATGGCGAAGGAAGATATTATTGAGATGTCCGGTGAGGTGGTTGAGAAACTGCCGAACGCCATGTTCAAGGTGAAGCTGGAGAATGGTCATGAGCTGCTCTGCACCATTTCAGGCAAGATGCGCAAGTACTACATCCGCATTTTGCCGGGTGACAAGGTAACGGTTGAGATCTCTCCCTATGATCTCTCCCGAGGTCGCATCAGCTACCGCGAGAAGTAATCGCATATCAGTTCGGCCGGGAAACCGGCCAGGTTAGTGAGGAGGTGCAGGCGTGAAAGTCCGTGCATCAGTAAAGAAAATGTGTAACAAATGTCGCGTCATCCGCCGCAAGGGTGTGGTGCGCATTATTTGTGAAAACCCGCGTCACAAGCAGCGGCAGGGTTAAGGAGGCGAGAAGTGGCTCGTATTGCCGGTGTAAATATTCCGACTCAGAAGCGCGTGGAAGTGGCGCTGACCTATATCTATGGGATTGGCGCAAGTAGCTCGAAAAAGATTCTGGCCAGCGCCGGAGTGAGTGAAGATACCCGCGTCAAGGATCTGACCGACGACGAGGTGGCCAAGATCCGCAGCGTGATCGACAGCGATTTCAATGTCGAAGGTGATCTGCGTCGTGAAGTGACTATGAACATCAAGCGTTTGACCGATCTCGGCTGCTACCGTGGTCTGCGTCACCGCAAAGGGCTGCCGGTTCGCGGTCAGCGCAGTAAAACCAATGCTCGCACACGTAAAGGTCCGCGCCGTACCGTTGCGGGCAAGAAGAAGTAACAGGGGTTAATCGATGGCTGCACCAAGAAAATCTGCCGGTGGTAAGAAGCGCGCGCGCAAGAATATTGCTAACGCCGTGGCTCACATCAAGGCAAGCTTTAACAACACAATCATTACCTTCACCGACGAGGCGGGCAATGCGATCTGCTGGGCAACCAGTGGCGGCGCCGGCTTCCGTGGTTCACGCAAGAGCACACCTTTTGCTGCCCAGGTTGCAGCCGAGGATTGCGCTCGCAAGGCGATGGATCACGGCGTGAAAAACTGCGCTGTGCTGGTGCGCGGCCCCGGTAGTGGCCGTGAGTCGGCGCTGCGTGCGATTGCCGCAGTCGGCATCAATGTGACATCGATCCGCGATGTGACCCCCATTCCACATAATGGATGCCGCCCACCGAAGCGGCGCCGCGTTTAGGAGTTTCAATCATGGCACGTTATCTGGAAGCCAAATGTCGTCTTTGCCGACGTGAGGGTGAGAAATTATATTTGAAGGGTGGCAAATGCTACTCGGACAAATGTCCGATTGAGCGTCGCCCCTACGCACCGGGCATGCATGGCCAGAACCGTCGCACGAAGGTGTCTGACTATGGTCTGCAGCTGCGAGAGAAGCAGAAGGTCAAACGTATCTACGGCCTGCAGGAGAAGCAGTTCCGCAGCTACTTCAAAGAGGCCGACCGTATGCAGGGCGTGACCGGTTTGAACCTGTTACAGCTGATCGAGTCCCGTCTCGACAATGTCGTTTACCGCATGGGTCTGGCCAGCTCCCGTACTGAGGCGCGCCAGCTGGTTCGCCATAAACTGGTCAAGGTGGATGGCCGTATCGCCAACATCCCGTCGATGAATGTGCGTGTCGGCGCACGCTTGGAGCTGGTCGATGGTGCCAAAGAGCATCTGCGTGTTGCAGCAGCCGCAGAGGCGGCGGGCAGCCGTGGTACAGCCGAGTGGATGGATGTGGATCTGCAGAATCGTCAGGGCACATTCCGTGAGCTGCCGGTTCGTGATCAGCTGGATCCGGGTATCCGCGAACAGCTCATCGTCGAGCTCTATTCTAAGTAACAGACAGAGGATCATTCCATGCAGTTGATTAATCCACGCAATATCAGTGTTGAAGAGAAGATTCCGGGTCGTCTGGCGAAGATTACCTTCGAGCCGCTGGAGCGCGGTTACGGCACGACCATCGGCAACAGCCTGCGCCGCATGCTGCTCTCATCACTGCCGGGTGCTGCTGTGACCTCCGTGATCTTCGACGGCGTTGCCCACGAGTACGACACCATCAAGGGTGTGCGTGAAGATGTGATGGATATGATCCTCACACTCAAAGAGCTCGATGTTCGCATGGAAGGCGATGAGCCGGCCACGATCTCCATCGATGTGCAGGGGCCGGCAGTGGTCACCGCTGGCGATATTCAGTGTCCAGCCGGTGTGATGGTGCTCAACCCTGAGCTTGTCATTGCCCATATCAATGATGATGGTGTGCTGAAAGTTGAGGCAACCCTAGAGAAAGGCCGCGGTTACAATGCAGCCAACGAGCGTGACGCGGAAGATCGTCCGGTCGGTTCGTTGTTGGTGGATGCGTCGCACTCTCCGATCCGCCGCGTGGCCACCCGTGTTGAAGGCGCCCGTGTTGGTCAACGTACTGACTACGATAAGCTGATCATGGAAGTGGAGACCAATGGTGCGATCACCCCGGAAGAGGCGATCAACGAAGCGGCCAAGATCATCGAGCAGCAGCTGGCTGTGTTTGTCGATTTCAACGCGGTCGTTGAGCACGTTGAGGAAGATCAGGATGACAACAGCTTGGAAGAGTTGCTGGTTCAGCCGATCGAAAACCTCGATCTCTCTGTGCGTTCGATGAACTGCCTGAAGTCGGATGACGTATTCCGCATTGGCGATCTGGTACAACGGAGTGAGCAGGAGATGCTGCGCACACCGAACTTTGGTCGTAAATCACTGAATGAAATTAAAGAAGTCTTGGACAACATGGGCTTGGAGCTGGGTATGGATCTGCCCAACTGGCCGCCGCAGGAAGATGCTGCGGAAGCGTTGGACGAGTAAAGAGGATAGATAGATGAGACATCGTAAACATCGTGGTTCCCTCGGACTGGTTAGCGGTCACCGCCGCGCGTTGATGGCCAACTTGGCAGCAGCGCTGCTCACTCATGGCCGCATCGAAACAACTGAAGCGAAGGCACGTGCGCTGCGCCCCTACGTCGAGAAGCTGATTACCTTGGCCAAACGCGGTGATCTGCATGCCCGCCGTCAGGCACTGGCGAAACTGCGCCACCGTCCGATCGTGGATCGTCTCTTTGGCGACGTGGCTGCAGCATGTGCCGATCGTGCTGGCGGCTATACCCGTATCATCAAAGCTGGCTTCCGTGCCGGTGATGCCGCGCCGATGGCGATCATTGAGTTGACTGACGAAGTGGCTGCCGCGGATCTCGAAGAGGCTGCATAGGCGTCGCTGCTTAGCTATTGATTAGATGATACAAAGCCTCCGCAATCGCGGAGCCTTTTGTGTTTTTAACCGTCGATTGCACGCCATGCATTGAGATATTCACCCAGATGGGGGCGGTTCTCCGCTTCGTTTTCCAGATAGTTGCGGATGCCGAGCAGGGTGCGCTGGTAGCTGTTGTCGCTGATGGCACCGGAGAAGTGTTGGTGCTGGAGGAAGATGAGCATGGTGGTGAGCACATCGGTTTCACAGTAGTTGCGGATCGCTTCGATCTCACCGTTTTCAAACATGTCGCGCACATTGTCGCCAGCGGTCTCCAGTTTGCCCGGTACGCCGAAGACTGCGGCGACCTCATCCATTGAGCAGCGCGCGGAGGCGCCGAAGTCGGAGAGTACCTCCAGCAGGTCGCAGTGGTAGGTGGGGTTGTAGCGGCTGTCGTAGTTGGTCCATTTATCGCCCTGTGTGAACCAGCGCGGGCAGGCGATGCCATGCGCCATGGCACGGTATTTGAGCACCGGCACATCAAAGCCGCGCCCGTTGAAGCTGACCAATTGCGGCGCGCGGCTCTCGATGAGCTGGAAGAAGGCGGCGACGAGCTCCTGTTCACAGCTTTCGGCGTTGCCGCCGGTGGCCAGTTGGCGGATCACCAGTTCGCTGCCCGTCTCCCCCGGCTCACGGATCAAATGCCCGTAAGAGATCGCCACGACCTGATGAAAGGGTTGGCGGGGGAAGTCGTTGCGCCCGTCTGTTTTCTCCAAGAAGTAGGCCGAGAGGCCATCGCGCGCCTCCGTGTCGCTGAGATCCGGTTTGCGCAGCACCCGCCGCGCCGCATCCGCATCGACCACCGTCTCAATGTCAAACACAATCACATCACGCCGCATCATCGCCTCCTCCATGTTCTTTTCTACGCAGATATTGCATTAGCCACGCCCGTTCACCGAGCAGGATGGCCGAGCCGAAATAGATGACGCCGGCGCCGGCGATGCAGAGCGTGATCCACGCCCCCTGTATCCATCCGCCACTGGGAAATACCCAGCCGTAGGTGAAGCCTGCCAGATAGAGCAGCATCAGGATGGTGGCGAGCATGGCCGTGCCGATCCGTTTGATGATCTGGGCGGTGATCAGGCTGCCGTAGGTGCGGCTTAGGCGTGCGTAGAGCATCAGCGCATTGATCCACGCCGCCAGCGAGGTGGCCATGGCCAACCCGATATAGCTCCAGAACTGCATCAGGATCACCGCCAGCACGATGTTGACGACGACGCTGATGGCCGCATAGCGCATCGGCGCTTTAGCATCTTTTTTGGCGTAGCAGGCGGCGGCGAACAACTTGACCCAGCAGAAGGCGAGCAGGCCGATGGTGTAGGCACGCAGGGTGTCGGCAGTAGCGAGGGTGTCGGCGTGGGTGAAAGCGCCGCGCTCAAAGAGGGTGGCGATGATCGGATCGGCCAGAAAACAGGCGCCGGCGGCCGACGGCAGGGTGATCCAGGTGAGCCAGGCGATGCCGGCACGCAGATCATCGGCAGCGGCGGTCTCATTCTGCCTAGCCAAGTGTGTGGAGAGGGTGGGCAGCAGGGCGGTGCTCATGGCGATGCCGAAGAGCGCCAGTGGCAGCTGCACGATGCGATCGGCGTAGTAGAGATAGGAGACGGCGCCCGGCTCGAGCAGGGTGGCGAGGATGGTGCCGACGAGGATGTTGATCTGTACGGCGGCGATGGCCAGTAGTGCCGGCCAGAAGAGGGAGAGGGTTTCGCGGATGGCTGGTTGGTTGAAGCGGAAACTGATCGCGGGCAGCCAGCCGATCCGTTTGAGGGCAGGGAGTTGCACCGCCAGCTGTAATAGGCCGCCAAGCAGTACGCCGATGGTCAATGCCATGGCGGGGTTGTCGAAGAGGGGGGCTAGGCCGATGGCGGCGAGGATGATGGCGACATTGAGCAGGGCGGGGCTGGCGGCGGGGACGGCGAAATGTTTGTAGGTGTTCAGCACCGCCCAGGCGAGCGCGGCCAGTGAGATCATGGCCAGATAGGGGAACATCCAGCGCGCCAGTGTCAGCGACATCGCCCATCGGTCAGGATCGTCAGCGAAACCGGGGGCGAAGAGGTAGAGCAGCCACGGCATGAAGAGCACACCGGCGACGGTGAAGAGGGTGAGCGCGATCAGCAGCAGTGTGGCCAGCGCGTTGAGGAATTGATGCGCGTGCGCCTCGCCCTGTTGGCGCTGTTCGGAGAGGACGGGGACGAGGGCGACGGTGAGCGTGCCCTCGGCGAACATGCGGCGGAAGAAGTTGGGCAGCTTGAAGGCGACAAAAAAGGCGTCGGCCAGCGGCCCGGCACCGAGCAGGCGGGCGATGAAGATGTCGCGCACGAAGCCCAGAATACGCGAGAGCATCGTCCAGCCGCCCACTTTGGAGGCCGCTTTCAGGAGTTTATGGGTGGAGCTGGTGGTCATTCAGTGGCGTGCGGCGCTGTGGATCGACAGGTTGTTTGACTTGTCTCTGATGATCGCCATAATCCGCCGCCCTTTTTCTGCTGTTGCAGGATGGTCGCGAGACTAGCGCTGTGGCGTGGAAAGGGCGAGTTTATTGGCGATGGGCCAAAGGTGGTGATGTTTAATATGCCAGGTATCAGAGTGAATCCTGAAGAGCCGTTTGAGATTGCGCTGAAGCGTTTCCGCAAGCAGGTGGAGAAGGGCGGTGTGATTTCCGAGTGCCGTCGTCGTGAAGCCTACGAGAAGCCTTCGATTGCCAAGAAGCGCAAAGAGGCCGCTGCGCGTAAGCGTTTGATGAAGCGTCTGCGCCGCGTTCGTATGCGCGAGAACCGCGACTACTAAGCCCAACGCGTGCTTCAACCATGACGATGCCGAGCCTTTAGTGCTCGGCATCGTTTTTTATGCAATGTTCATCTTGCCGTTAGCTTAAGCATTCGCCTGTACGATGGGGATTTCGATCTTGCGGCTGTTGGCGATGCTCACCTTGCGGGCAACGCTGCCGGCTAACTCCTGATAGATCGCAGCCTGTTCCGAGTCGGGGTTGGCGGCGACAATCGGTGTGCCCTGATCGGAATTTTCACGGATGCGGATGTCGAGCGGGATATGTGCCAAGACCTCGGTGTTGTACTCCTCGCCAAGCCGTTGGGCGCCGCCCTCGGCGAAGATCGGGCTGGCCTCGCCGCAGTGCGGGCAGATGAACTGGCTCATGTTTTCGACAATACCGAGCGTCGGCGTGCGGGTTTGGCGGAACATTTCGATCCCTTTGCGGCAGTCGAGCAGGGCGATGTCCTGCGGGGTGGTGACCATGACGCTGCCGGTGACCGGTACTTTTTGGGTGAGTGAAAGCTGTACATCGCCGGTGCCGGGCGGCATATCGACAAAGAGATAGTCGAGCTCGCCCCAGGCGACATCGGTGAGCAGCTGACCGAGCGCACTGGCGACCATCGGGCCGCGCCAGATCACCGCCTGTTTCTCCTCGATCAAGTTGCCCATGGAGATCATTTTGACGCCGTAATTCTCCAGCGGGATGAGCTGATTGACCTCGGCATACATTTTCGGCTGTTCGCCGGCCAGCCCCATCAGGCGCGGCACCGAGGGGCCGTAGATGTCGGCATCGAGCAGGCCGACACGGGCGCCGGTCTGTGCCATGGCGATGGCGAGATTGACGGCGGTGGTCGATTTGCCGACGCCCCCCTTGCCGGAGGCGATAGCGATAATGTTGGCCACTCCGGGGATCGCTGTTTTTTGTTGCGCGCTGGTGGTCTTGGAGGTCATGGTCACATCCACGCTTTCCACGCCGGCGATGGCGCTTACTGCCGCTTCGGCTTTGCGGCGGAACTCCTCTTTGACCGGGCAGGCGGGGGTGGTCAGCTCGATGGTGAAGGCGACATGCCCGCCATCGATGCTGACCGCCTTGACAAAGCCGAGGGTGACGATGTCTTTGTTGAAATCGGGGTCGATAATTGTGGAGAGCGCTTTGAGCACTGCATCTTCATTCAATCGGGTCGGTTCAGTCACCATAGGGGTACCTCCATCGGGCGGGGGATCGTCATAATCCCGACTAAAAGTGTCAAGTATTTTGCGTGGTGATCGCTGTGCGGTTTGATTATGGTTGGCCTGTGCCGAGGAGGTGGCTGTGCAGTGCTATGAGGTGTGTTCCGAGACAGAGAGTGAAGCAGTGGCGGTGCGTTTTGCGGCCGCACTGAAGCCGGGTGATGTGGTGGCGTTATCGGGTGAGCTGGGGGCGGGCAAAAGTCTCTTTTGTCGAGCGGTGATGCGTGCGCTGGGGGTGGAGGATGAGGCGCTGCCGAGCCCGACGTATGCCGTCATTCAGGAGTATGATGGTGCGGCATGTCGGGTGGCGCATATGGATTGGTATCGGTTGGAGGATGCCCTGGAGATCGAGATGCTGGGCGTGCGGGAGTATCTGCAGCCACCGTGGGTGACGCTGATTGAGTGGCCGGAGCGGGCGCCAGCGCTGTTGCCGGCACAGTCGTATCGGGTGCAGATTGCGCTGTTGGATGGTGCGCCGAGGGGGCGGCGGATTGTGATTCTGAACAGTTCCGGCACGTAGCTGAATAGCGACTCAGCTCGCGTTGCAAACGCCCAACGATTGAGCAATAAAATGGTAGACTCGCCATTTTGTTGCTCAAGAGTTACTCGCGTGGCAAAAAAACGGGTCGCCGAGGCGACCCGTTTGCGGTGTTGCTGTTGCGCTTATTTCAGTACGCGCAGTTCGACGCGGCGGTTTTTGGCGCGTCCCTCCTCAGTTGAGTTGTCGGCAATCGGCTGTGATTCGCCATAGCCCTTGGAGGTCAGGCGGGATGCATCAATGCCGTGCTCCTGCAGGTAGGCCATCACACTGGCTGCCCGGCGCTCGGATAGCTGCTGATTGTAGTCGGCAGAGCCGGTGCTGTCGGTGTGTGCGGCGACTTCCACGCGAATATCCGGCCGTTTGACGAGCGTCTCCACGGCGGCATCGAGGATAGCTGTGGAGGTGCGGGTCAGCGTGGCGCTGTTGTATTCGAATTGAACGCCTTTCAGCTCGATAATCTCCTGCTTGACGGGAGCAGGCTTCGGAGCCGGCTTGGGTGCGCAGTTGATTTTGGCCTGCTTCTTCGCTGCTTTTGCTTTGTTGAGCGCATCTTCGGTGAGCTGCTGATTCTCTTCCGGGTGGTAGTCAGTTTCGCTCAATTCGTGGGCTGCCCAGTAGAGCGAGGCGACCGCTTCAGCCTGCAGTTTTGGTGCGCACTTTTCGGCACCGGCCGCTTTGGCATCGGCGATGGCGGCACGGGCATCGGCGAGTTCAGCACGGTCGATATTCAGCGGCGCTGTAGAGCATGCTGTCATGGAGAGCAGTGCGGCGGTGATCGAGATACGTTTCATCATTGTGCGCCCCCTGCTTTGGCAGCTTCTTCTTCGGCCATGTCAATAAACTGTTTGGCAACGGCGGTATCGTGTTGTGCCTTTTCCGCCGAGGCGACATCGGCCAGCTGCCGAGCCAAGTGTGCGTGGTAACTGTTGTTACCTTGCAGCTGTGCGTTCATGGCATCTGCGCGTTCATCCACACTCAAGAGCGCCGCATTGGCGGTCCATGAGCATGAGACAAGCGCGAGGATCAGGGTGAATAATTTCATCGTTCGTGCTCCTTTGTATGGTGTTGTTCCGAGCGCTTGAAAGGCGCGCTCACGGGCGTGTGGCAAGCGATACGTCAACCATCACCCGCGGCACTATAGTGCGTGATGGGTGAATTTACAGGGTAAATATTGCCTATGCGGGTTGGCAGCGTGTTGTGATTTGTGTTTGGGGTGTGCATTGGATACGGTTTGGGCACCTGTTGCGGCGCGCAGTTAGGTTGAGATGAACTGATCTGATCTAAAGGAAAGGATATGACCGAATTACAGAAAACCCCACTCTTTGATGCGCATGTAGCGCTGGGCGGCAAGATGGTACCGTTTGCCGGCTTTGCAATGCCGGTGCAGTACACAAACGGCGCGCTCAAGGAGTACACCTTTGTGCGCGAGGGCGGTGCCGGCCTGTTTGATATTACCCACATGGGGCAGGTGCGGGTCAGCGGCAGCGGCGCGCTCGATTTTCTCCAGTATGTTACTACCAACGATGTCGCCAAACTGGCTGTCGGACAGGTGCACTACTCGGCGCTGCTCAATGAGCGCGGTACCTTTATCGACGATATCACCACCTACAAAATCTCCGACAGCGAATACTATCTCTGCATCAACGCCGCCAATCGCCATAAGGATGTCGCCCATCTGCAGGCGCAGGCGGCGAATTTTGATGTCAGCGTGGTGGATGAGTCGGATGCGACCACACTGCTGGCACTGCAGGGCGCAGCGGCGCAGGCGGCATTGCAGCCGCTGGTGGATGGTGATCTGGAGGAGATCGGCTACTACAAATTCGCGCAGGTTCAGGTGGCCGGCAGTGCGGGAATTGTGTCGCGCACCGGGTACACCGGCGAGGATGGTTTTGAGATCTATATCCCCAACAGCATCGCCAATGATGTGTGGTCCAAACTGTTGGCCGCCGGTGCTGAGCCGATCGGACTGGCTGCGCGCGATATGCTGCGCACCGAGATGGGCTATGCGCTCTATGGCCACGAAATTTCCGACAGCGTGACGCCGGTGGAGGCGAAATTGATGTGGATCACCAAGCTCGACAAGGGCGATTTCATCGGCCGGGCAGCGGCGGCGGCACGCAAGGCAGCCGGGCCGCAGAAACGTCTGATTGCCTTGAAACTGACCGGCCGCGGCATTCCTCGCGAGCACTATCCGGTCTATGTCGATGGTGCAGCCAGCGGCGAAATCACCTCCGGCATGCACTCGCCGATGGCGGGCGGGGTTGCGCTGGCTTATGTAAAACCCGAACATGCGGAGTCCGGCGCGCTGAGTGTCGAGATTCGCGGCAAGCAAGTAGCAGCCGAGCGCACCACGCTCCCCTTTGTGCGCAGCAATGTGCGACGCAACTAATTCAGCTCATCCCACGGTGTGTCCGCTAGCAACGTTGAACATGCTCATGTGCAACAGCACACTGCGCGTGTTCGCCTTGCTATCGAACACACCGTGGGCGATCTGAACAGTTAACATTGATTTGTTTTGATTTAATAATCCAACGGAGAGAGATATGACAATTCCTGCTGACCTGAAATTCACCAAAGAGCATGAGTGGGTGCGCATCGATGGCGACACGGCCACCTTCGGCATCACCGACCATGCACAGGAGGCGCTCGGTGACATCGTCTTTGTCGAGCTGCCGGAGATTGGCCGCACTATTGAGGCTGGTGAAGCCTATGCGGTGGTTGAGTCGGTCAAGGCGGTGTCCGATGTCTATGCACCGGTTGCCGGCGATGTGGTCGAGGTCAACGAGGCGCTCGAAGGCGAGCCGGAATTGGTCAACAGCGACCCCTATGGCGCCGGCTGGATCGCCAAGGTCACCATCGGCGACGGCCAAGTCGAGCTGCTCAACGACGATGAGTACGCCACCTTCCTCGAAGAGTAATCGTTTCATTCAACCCCACGCAGGGCGGTGAGTGCATTCGCCGCCCTCGCTATTTTCATCCCCCACTTCCACATACAGGATACAATCATGCGTTTTCTTCCCCATACCGATCATGACAGGGCGAGCATGCTGGCGGCGATTGGCGTTGACGATATGCGCGCGCTGTTTGCCGATATTCCGGCTGAATTTCATCTGCCGCAGGGCAGCCTGAATCTGCCCGACGGCCTCTCCGAGGCGGCGATTGTGCGCAAGTTCACCGCCGCCGCAGAGCAGAATTGCCACGCCATGAACAGCAGCTACTTCCTCGGCGGCGGCACCTATCACCACTTCGTGCCGGCGGTGGTCGATTACGTGATTTCGCGCGGTGAGTTTTTGACCGCCTACACCCCCTATCAGCCGGAGATTTCGCAGGGCACGCTGCAGGCGCTGTTTGAGTTTCAGACCATGATTGCGCGGCTCACCGGCATGGATGTCGCCAACGCCTCGATGTATGAGGCAGCCACCGCCACGGCGGAAGCGGCGCTGATGGCGCGGCGGGTGACACGCAAAACACGCGTGGTGATGGCCGGCTCCGTCAATCCGCGCTACCGCAGCGTCACCGCCAACTATCTCTCCCGCCTCGATGGCGAATATGTGGAAATCGCCAGCG
>Ga0256829_1001558_pt1 | contig 18547 bp, 14 predicted proteins | sample 131447metaG_FD_185979 | JGI IMG/M metagenome (GOLD analysis project Ga0256829, IMG submission 185979) | Hydrothermal vent microbial communities from Lau Basin, Pacific Ocean - 131-447 | ecosystem: Environmental > Aquatic > Marine > Hydrothermal vents | place: Pacific Ocean: Lau Basin | collected...
CCCGTCAGAGATTTTTTTGTGGGGCAGGCCGTTGAATTCGGCATATTTGACAGCAAAATGTTTGCACAGCACCCGAATATCCTCGGGCCGGTCTTTCAGGCGGGGAATATTCAGGTTAACCACATTGAGTCGGAACAGCAGGTCTTCCCGGAAGCTGCCTTTCCTGACTTCCTCCTGCAGGTCCCGGTTGGTGGTGGCTATGATTCTTATGTCAATCCTGACCGTGCTTGATCCCCCGACCCGGTCAAGTTCACGTTCCTGAACCACCCGCAGCAGCTTGGCCTGCAGGCGCGTATCCATTTCGCTGATTTCATCCAGCAGCAATGTCCCGCCATTGGCTTCCTCGAATTTACCAACCCGGCGGGCTATCGCCCCGGTGAAGGCGCCTTTTTCATGGCCGAACAGCTCGCTTTCCAGCAGATTTTCCGGGATCGCCGCACAATTTACCGCAATGAATGGCTTGTTCTTCCGGCGGCTTTTATTATGGACATAGCGCGCCATGACCTCTTTGCCGGTGCCACTGTCGCCGGTGATCATGATGCTGGCCTCGCTGGCGGCAATCTGGTCGGCGAGCTTGACCACCTGCATCATGTTGCGGTCACGATAGACAAATTCATGCTCGTCGACGGAAATGGCGGTCAGGACGGCGGCGATCAGGTCCGGGTCCGGCGGCAGGGGAATATATTCTCTCGCCCCGGCGCGGATGGCGGCGACGGCCTCGTCTGAATTTGAGCCAACCCCGCAGGCCACGGCGGGGGTTGAAATATGTTCGGACGCCAGTTGATCAAGCAGGCCCTTGATGTCGCATTTAACATCAATCATCAACAGATCAGCGCCCTTTGCGCGGATCAGGGTGAGCGCAGTCGCCTCATCCGGGGCATGGATAACTTTTGCCCCGTTATTGAGGGCAATTCTGGACGCGGTGGTAAGCTGCCCCTCAAGGGAGCCGACAATGATCAGCCGCATGGATCAATTTCCCTGTGCATAGGGTTATTCTGCATGAGGTTAATCATAGTAACGGATCCGGTTTTTTTGCGGCAGCATGGCGTTAAGCTGCATTTCGAGGCGCCGGGGGTTTTCCTCGCGGCCAATCGACAGGACACCGGTCAGATAGAGCTGGTTCAGGGTCGATTCATTATGGGAATTTCTTTCCGCCTTGGTCGACAGGGGGATCAGGACCATATGGGCAAGAATGGCGCCGTAAAAGGTGGTCAGCAGGGCCACCGCCATGGCCGGGCCGATGGTGCTCGGGTCGCTGAGATGACCCAGCATCTGCACCAGTCCGACCAGAGTGCCGATCAGGCCCATGGCCGGAGCCACTTCCGCTGCCCGGCGCAGCAGGTCAACGCTTTTTGTCTGAATGCTGGCGGTGGAATATATCTCCTGCCGGAGGATGCCTTCTATCTCTTCGGCCTTGGCGCCGTCCACGGTCAGTTCCAGCCCCTTTTGCAGGAACGGCTCGTCATCAAAGGATTTGCTGGCCTGTTCGAGGGTGATAATTCCGCCGGAGCGCGCCTTTTCGGCAATCTGGATCATGGTGACGCCGATTTCCTGGGGATCCTGCGGGGTATAGGTCATCAGGCGCCACAGGGCAGTGGGAATATGGGTCAGGTCTTTCAGGGAAAAGCTGACAACCGTGATTGCCATCGTCCCGCCGATAACAATCAGGATTGACTGCATATTTACAAAATCCATCGGCGAGCCGCCATAAAGCATTGCCGTCACAATCAGCCCGAATCCCACTAATATGCCAAGGAGTGTAATCACCTGTCTGTTCCTGTTTCTATTGCTGTTTCCGACATTATCTGCCTATTCGTTCGCCTTGATTATTTCGGTCATGGTGATGCCAAGCTTTTCTTCCAGAAGGACAACCTCTCCCCGGGCGACAAGCCGGTTGTTAACGTAAATATCAATCGCCTCGCCGACTTTCCTGTCCAGTTCAACCACCGATCCCGACCCAAGTTTCAGCAGCTGGCTGATGGTCAGTTTGGTTATGCCAAGCACGGCAGATACCTTTACCGGGACGTCAAAAACGGCATCAAGGTCACCGGCCCCTTCCCCGCCTTCCGGCGGGGTTTGTGCCGGGGGTTCCTGCTCTGCGGCGGCCCCGTCCTGATCCAATTCCTGCCAATCCATATTCTCTGTATCAGACATTAGCTGCTAGCCCTTAATAAATTATTGTCATAAGCCGTTATACTGCATAAATTCTTTAAATAAGCTTTTTTTGATTTCTCAGCCGCTAATAGTCTCGGATATTATGCCGTTTTGCGGGTCAATCTCGCTGGTTGGCGAGATATTGCCCCCCCCGGGCGCATCAATAAAAAGCTGAACCGTATTTTTCACGGTTGCCATAAGGCTGTCAAAATCCCGGTCAACCCCGCCATTGGCCCACTCTACCCGGCAATCGCTGATATGAGCCATTGGCGAGCTGATCAGCACAACCTGTCCGGCAAATCCCTGTGCATGTTTCATATTGTCCAGCCTGTCCTGCAGGTCTGGCAGGATGGTTTCGTCCACCCGGATCACCAGCCGTGGTTCCAGCGGGCTGGACCTGAGGCATTGTTCAACCAGCAGCTCAATCTCGCTGAGCGGGGTTTTCTCCACCAGGGCCGGGGCCAGCTTTTCAATGATGGTAAAGGCAAGCTTTGCGGCCTCCTTATTCATCAGGGAAATCTGTTCGTCCTGGCGGTTGGCAAGATTCTGTGCGGCTGTCAGGATATTCCGGAGCAGCTCATTGCTGTCCTGTTCCAGACTGCCGAGAATTTCAGCCCGGCCTGCTTCCCGACCCTGTTCAAAGGCCGCCAGGCGGATTTCCTCTATTTTACCCTGGCTGAGGCTGCCACCGGTATCATTTTCGAAATCATCGTCAAAGGTATATTTAATGGCACTCATGGTTAGGGTAAATCCTGTTCCTAGTAAATCAGTTCATCTTCGCTTTTTGAATCATTGAGGACGATTTCACCGCTGTCTGCAAGATCCTTGGCGACAGTGACGATTTCCATCTGGGCCTCATCAACATCTTTCAGCCGTACCGGACCCATGGCCTCCATATCCTCTTTGAGAATTTTGGCGGCCCGTTCGGACATATTGCTGAAGAACATATCACGGACCTTGTCAGACGCCCCCTTCATGGCCAGCCCGAGCCGGTCCTTGTCAATGCCGCGAAGCAGGGTCTGCACCCCGGTGGCATCAAGATTCTGCAGATCATCAAAGGTAAACATCAGGGCGCGGACTTTTTCCGCACTTTCCCGGTTGCGGTCTTCCAGTGCGGTAAGAAACCGGGTTTCCGCCGCCCGGTCGAGATAGTTGAAAATCTCGGCAATGGTTTCATGGCTGTCCTTGCGGCTGGTTTTCGCCAGATTATTCATAAATTCGATGCGTAAAGTCTGTTCCACCTTGTCAAGAATATCCTTCTGGACCGGTTCCATCCTGAGCATCCGCTGCACCACTTCCATGGAAAATTCATCGGGCAGGACGCTGAGGACAGCGGCAGCATGTTCGGGCTTTATTTTTGACAGCACCACGGACACCGTCTGCGGATATTCATTCTTGAGGTAGGTGGCAAGGACCATTTCATTGACATTGCCGAGCTTGTCCCACATGGTGCGTCCGGCTGGCCCGCGAATTTCCTCCATGATCTGGTTGACCCGGTCACTTGGCAGCATCTTGCCGAGCAGTCTTTCGGTATTGTCAAAATTGCCGGTCAGCGAGCCGACCGATGACACCCCGTTGGCAAAATCAAGGAACAGATCCTCAATCACCTTGGACTCAACCGCACCGAGAGACGACATGGCGAGCGACAATTCCTTGACCTCATCATCTTCCAGAAGATTCCAGATGATCGAGCCATTTTCTTCCCCCAGCGCCAGCATGAGGGCGGCGGCTTTATCCGGGTTTGACAAGTCAGAGACCCGGCTGATTTTTGATCCTGTCATTTCATATTATCCGTATAACCAGCTTCTGACGACAGCGGCGGATTCTTCCGGGTGCCGTTCCACAAGTTCCCCGACTTTCTTCAGGGCGGTGGCTTGTATTTTTCCTTCTACTGCGGCGACATCAATGGCGGAATCTATGGCACCGGGCTGTTGGGCAATCTCACGCGAAGACAATTGCCTGCCCTGTTCATCAACCAGCGCGACCGGCGCGGCGGGCGCCCCGGCGTCACCCGGAGGCGAGAGTGCCTGCTGTTGCCCCGGCGGCAATTGTGCCTGCCCCTCCCCGCCTTCGAGCAGGGCGGTTTGCGGCACATAGGCCCCGGGCGGCGAGGTCAGGAACTTGATCAGGGGCCGCAGGGCAAAGAAGATGACCAGAATACTGATCAGCATCAGGCCGCCAAGCTCGATAAAGCGCATGATGTCGGCCCTGGTAAAATTAAACAGGCTTTCCTCGGCGGCCTGTTCACCGTAATCAACCGGGGCAAATTTCATATTGACGATCTGAACTGTATCGCCCCGCTCTTTATCATAGCCAATGGTGGATTTGACCAGATTTTCCAGTTTTTTCAGATCCTCCGCACTGCGGGGCTGGTAGGTTGGCGGCTTGCCATCACCGGCATCCTTGTATATCCCGTCAACCAGCACGGCGACGGTGATTTTCTTGATGGTGCCGGCCTCATGAATCTGGGTGCGGATGGTTTTGGAATTAAGATAATTTGTTGTGGTTGATGTTGTGCTGTCGCTGGACTGGTTTTTAATTGCCGGACTTTCTGCTTTCTTCTGGTCCTGACCGGGCAGGTTATTATTGACCGAAACCGTTTTTTCGTCGGCATTTTCCTTGTTGTTACTGATTTTTTCCTTGCTGGATTCGGACAGGATCACCTGGGTATCGGGGTCATAGATCTCTGAATTACTGGTGATGCGGTTCATGTCCAGTTCGGCACTGACCTCCGCCCGGACCTTGCCAAGGCCGACAGTTTTTTCAAGCAGGGTTTCAATCTGGCCCCGCAGGCGGCTTTCCATGGAAATTTTCTTCTCTTCCAGGGATTGCGATACCATGGATGCGGTATCTCCCGATGATCCGCGAGCCAGCAGCGATCCTCTCTGGTCAACTATGGAAATGCGTTCCGGCTGCAGGCCGGGGACCGCCGCTGAAACCAGATTCTGAATGGCCATGATCTCATTACGGGATATGCGGCCCGCCGGGGATTTAATGAATATACTCGCCGTTGCCTTACGGCTTTCACTGCTGAACAGATGCCGTTCGGGCAGAACCAGATGAATACGGGCGCTGGTGACATTTTCGAGGGATTGTATCGTCCGGGCCAGTTCCCCCTCGAGCGCCCGCAGGCGGTTTATATTCTGGACAAAGCTGGTGGCCCCGAGGGAATCACTGCGATCAAAAATCTCGTAGCCCAGCGAGCCGCCGCTGGTCAGGCCCTGTTCGGCAACAGAAATCCGGATGCGGTTGACCATATTGTCCGGCACCAGGATCGTACTGCCATCCCCCACCAGTTTATAGGGCGTGTTCTGGGCTTCCAGACTTTGAACGATTTTGGATGAATCGGATAAATCAAGACCGCTGAATAACAAGGCCATATTTGGCGTTGACAGCCTGATCGACAGAAAAACAAAAAAGCCAATGGTAATTGCGGCGACCGTTGCCATCGCCGCCAGCCGTGCGGGACCCAAAGTTCTGAAAAATTCTGCCAAGCCATTCACAGTAAGGTTTCCTGATAAACTTTATTAATTATAATATAACCTGATACTCACTGACATTATTCCGCCCTCAAAGCGCAAAGTCCGTCCGTTCGATATCAAGTTTACCAATTATTAAGTAAACAAGAGGTTAATGGTAGGCAAATTTTGCCTAGCAGGCCTGAAAAATATGTTGACATTTAAAAAAATGAGGGTTTCCAACATGTCTGTGATCAGGAAATTTTTTTAAAAAATATTATTGCGGGCTACTTTTCCGGTAATTTTATGATTCAGACAAAAATTAACCATAAGAATCACATCTTATAGTTAATTCAATTTATTTTTGTCTATATGTAGTATGACTCAGTTATTGAACCTGTGGGATGAATTTTCCCGGTAATCCTGAACACGGGTTACCCGAAGGCCGAGAAGCCCGTCTTTGTCAATGGCCCGCTGCCATGACAGGAACTCTTCCACCGACAGGGTATATTTCTCGCAGGCATCCTCCAGAGACAGCAGTCCGCCCCGGACCGCCGCGACAACCTCGGCCTTGCGCCGGATGACCCAGCGTTTGGTATTGGTCGGCGGAAGATCTTCCAGCGTCAGCGGCTCGCCTGTCGGCCCCAAAACAGGTGAAGCAGACATATTTTCAAATCTACTCATTATATACTCATCTCCGGTAACATTTACACATGCCAGCCAGAGTAACGTGAAGCCTTTAAAAAAAACCTAATGAACGAGGTTAATTTGTCATAAACAATAGATAAAAATTTTATTGAATTGGTATTTCAGGCAAACACAACGCCTGAGCCGCCGGTAATATTTCCGGCGGCTCAGGGGGTAACTATCTGATATATTAACGTTTTACATTGTTTAATTCGTTAAGCATCTGATCTACCGTCGTGATAATCTTGGTATTGGCGGAAAAGGCCCGCTGCACCTTAATCAGGTTGGTAAATTCACTTGCGAGGTCCACGGTGGACGCTTCAAGGGTTTGCGGGGCGATAAAACCGGCCCCGCCAACCCCGGCAAGCTTGATGTTCAGGCTGCCTGACTGATCAGAGACGGTATAGGTATTGCCCTGTCTTCGGGTCAGTCCGTCCGGATTCTGGAAGGTGGAGAGCGGCAACTGGAATACCTTCTTTGATAATCCGTTGCTGAACAGGGCGCTGACAATACCGCTCTTGTCAATGGAAACCCCGACGACATTACCAAATGTTGCCCCGTTAACCAGGGATGAAATGATGGTGGAGTCACCGGCAAACTGGGTCATGCCATCGCTCAAGCCGTCAGACCCGAGGTCAAAGGTCAGGCTGCCGACGCTGGCCCCGCCGGTCCAGTTGACGGTAATCGGATTGAGCAGGGCAGAGGTTGTCCCGGCGACATTAAGGGTGCCGTCGCCATTGAACTGTATCTGGCCACTGGCTATCTGTCCCGTGCCGGAAAGCCCTGAGGTTACGTCACCCGGAGGGTCGGCAAATATTTCGACATTCCACTGGTTGGGAGCCTTTCTGAGCGCGGCCAGAGTGACGGTATGAACGCCGCCCAGGGCATCAAATACCTGGACGTTGGTCTGAAAGTCCGGCTTGACACCATTGGTCGGCGGAATGACACCGTTGGCGACATCGGCGGCATAGCCGGCCATGGAGCCGGCCACGGTGGCAGCGGTATAGGTTCCGCCGGTTATGGCGGCATTAAGCGGCTGTGACGATTGCAGGTTGGCCCGAATAGCAACGTTCGTCGTCGCCTCGGCAGTACTGGTCAGGTTCGATATATTGATGGGCTGAAGCCCGGTAACGTCGAGATTGGTCGGCGGGTTGCCGTTACTGTCAAGGGGAACCCCCATCAGGAAGAATCCGGCGGTATTTTTCAAAAGGCCCGCCGCATCAGGGGTGAAGGACCCTGCCCGGGTAAAGCTGATTTCCGAACTCGGGCTGACAGGCTGTCCCGTGTTGGAGACGACAAAGAATCCGGCGCCGTCAATACTGAGGTCTGTTGCCGATGTGGAGGATTGCAGCAACCCCTGCCGGCTGATCAGGGTTTGCGGGATGGCCTGAACCCCGCCCGGCGAGAAAGAGCTGGAAGAGCTTGATTCTGTGACCAGAGTTGAAAATTTCGCCCGGGTCTCCTTATAGCCGACCGTGTTCAGATTTGAGATATTATCCGAAATCATGCCAAGGGCGTTACTGTAAGACCCCAGCCCCGATACTCCGGACGCAAGTGATGCCAATAGACTCATGTCATTCTCCTGTTGTGTTTATCGACAGGGTCGCTGTCGATGGTTTAATCCATATGATAAGAGCGATTTACGCGACTAGACTGGCGACTTCTGCGACAGGGTTGATGGTTTAACGGTCTGAATATCCTTAATCGGGATCAAAAGCCCGTTGACGGATAAATTGACCTCTCCGTTCAGCGTTTCAATACTTTCCACGGTTCCTTTTGAAAAGATTGCGGTTTGCACGTCTGTTCCGCTGGCGGTTTGAGCTGAAATAGCGAGTTTATATATTCCGTCCGGGGTATTTGCCGGGGCATTCCAGACAAAATCATGTAATCCTGCCTTATTATTGCCAACGGCTTCGTAAAGGACCTTGCCGGTTGAATCCTGAACGGTAAGCGTCGTTTTATCGGCGTTGGACTGAAGGTTATATTGCCATTTTGCCACCCCGTTCCGCAATCCGGTCCGGTTGGTTTCCGTGGTCACATCCGTGCCCAGATACCCGACGGCGTTGGACATGGCAGCAACTTTGGTCTGGCTGATCAGATTTTCAAGGTTTTTATTGGTATTGATGGATTGTTCAACCTGGCTGAAAGACACCAGCTGATCGGTGAATTTACTTGAATCCACCGGGTTCAGCGGGTCCTGAAACTGGAGCTGGGTCGTAAGCAGGGTCAGAAACTGGTCAAAATTCTTGGCCAGTTTTGCGCCGCTTTTTGTGGCCACACTGGGGGCTGTTGCTGCTGCTGTGACGTCCATATTTACATGTCCTTACCTTAAATATTGATATCCAGAATATTATCTGAATAGGTCATTCTCATCTGCTGCTGGCTGATAATATCATGGATCATTGGGGGCATCATGCCGTCATCTTCCGTATCCCCGGTGATATTTGCGCCATAACCGGATTCTGCCGGATTTTGCTGTTGCTGTTTTAACGTGAAGTTCAGGTTATTGCCGCCGACATCAAAACCCGAATTGGTCAATGCCCTTTGCAGAGACCCCTGATCACGGTGAAGAAGATTAAGCGTCCGTTGATTATCGGCAGTGATGGTGGCGGAGACCCTGCCATCTGTCTGAATGTCCATCCTGATGTCTACATGGCCGAGGTCAGCCGGTTTCAGGCTGATTTTAAAACTGTGTTTGCCGTCACCTGTCTGTCTGGCAATTGCCAGACCGATCTGTTTTGCCACCATTTGCGGGGTGACATGGTTCGGATTTATATTTTGATTTATTTGGGCCTGATTGACAGTGGACAGACTTGCGGGGGTCAGGTTTTTAATATTATGGCCATTATTCTGACTGACATCCTGAAGGGAAAGCAGCCCGTTTTGCAGTTGTGCAGGACCGGGTCCGGCTGTTTTGCCCTCTGTTACGGCGGGGGTCTGGCCGGCATTTGCCGACAGGGAGGTCGAGGCAGTTTCAAGCGGCTGGTGACTGGTGACAGACGGCTTGTCCTGCAATCCGTCAATGAAATTCCTGCGGACGTCCGGTGTATGGGATGCCGCTTTTGCTTTGGCAGAAAGGGCAGTATTTTTTTTACCTGCATCCTTCAGTCCAGGATTTTTCCTGTCGGTGGCGGGGCCATTTTCTGTGGATGTTTCAGCGGCTTTTTCCAGAGTTTTTACCAGGGTTTTTTCCGGAGTTTTTTCCGGGGTAAAGTCCGGAGTTTTTTCCGGGGTGATTTTTGCTGCATTTGTTGCAGAATTTTTACTATTCCTGCTTTTCTCCGGCCTGTTTTGTTCAGCAGGCAGCATGACTGTTGCGGCCAGTTGTGCTGCCGGGTCCGTTTTTGCAGCCTCATTGAGGGCCGGGGCCTGCCGGGTGACGGTAACGGGTGCCGACTCCGCTTCCTTCTGTGGCGTAATTGCCGGGGCCGCTTCCTTCACAGTGACCGGTCCCTTCCCATGTCGGAGCGTGGCTTTTTTATTGTCTTTGAGGCCGTTCTTGTCGGAATGGGCCTCTAACGGCAAAGAGCCATCCTGTTTGGCGTTTGAAATTGCGGGGGAAACAGTGGCCGCTACTGCCCCGTCCGGGATTTGACTTCCCGGAGTTTTTGCCGGGGCTTCAGTATCTGTTGCCAATAAAATCCTGCCGACAGATGATTTGTCGCCGGTATTCTTTACCGTCGGGGTCCTGGGGTTGTTCTCTGTCCCCACAGTTTTCTGCTCTGACGGGGGATTCTTGAGGGGGGCCACTCCGGCAAAGACCATCCTGCCGGGCAGGGTATTGCCGGGCAGGGCATTACCGGTCAGGGATTTGCCGTCTTTGCCACCGCCTTTGTCATCCGGGCCATCTGCGGCTTTCTGAGGGCTGCCTGTCCTGACATTTCCCGAAAGTCCGACTGAAATATCAACCGGTATAGTGTCTTTTTTGCCATGGGCCTTCTTTTTGCCCTGAGCGTCCGCCTTCTGCGAGGCGGCTGTCTGATCGCTGCTTTGCCGGGCAAGCAAGCTGCCGAACAGTTTTCTGGCAGGGGCGTCCTGACCGTTATGTCCAGCCTGTATATCCCCGCTGGCCACAGCCGTGCCGCGACCAGCCGCAACGGCGGCGGGGGCGATGGTCGGCAATAGCTCGGACGATATAGTCATCATTTTCCATATTTGGCAGTGAATACAATAATCTGTAATTATCAAAGCAAATATCGGGCCATTTTAATATTTCGTTGCTAATATATTGTAATATATAGTTTTTTTATATTTCAGGCCGGATCTGCCCCGGGCCGCAGGGTAATTATTTCCCGACATTCCGGGGTAAATATTGCAGGTCGGCAGAATAGACCTCATCCCTGACGGTGCCGGAGTTGGCCCCAACATTGCATATATATTTACAGGGACCGGGCAGGGATATGCCGGGTACTTCAGGATCAGTATGAGAATAACAGGATGGTTTTCCTTTATTTTCAATATGTTGGAAGATTATAAAAATGTTGAAATCAGACAAGACATATAAGGAATACCACTGTCGAGGGGGGGAATTTTTTCCCTTCAGGGCAAGCGTTGCCTAGCGGAAAAGTCCCGTTGGCCGGTTTATCAAGGACCGCCTGACGGGCAGAAAGGAAGACCATGTCGATTAATGCTATTATCAGTAATTCCCTGACCGGGCTTTTTACCAATCAGGCAGCGCTGCGTACCACATCCAATAATATTGCCAATATCAACACCCCCGGCTATGCCAGACAGGTTGTTCGTCAGGAATCTATTGTCAATGGCACTGAATCCGGCGGGGTAAAGATTTCCGGTATTGAGCGGATTGTTGATAAATTTCTTGTCAAGGCGGTCTATGACGCCAATGCGGATTCCGCCCGCTTCTCGCTGGAAAACAAATTTCAGGGCCGTATCCAGTCGCTGCTCGGGCGGCCGGACCAGAATAACTCCCTGTCAGGCCGTATTGACAATATATTTACATCCATATCTGAAATGGCCCTTAATCCGCTGTCGGGCATTTTGAAAGAAAGCACCCTGTCAAGTATCAACCAGTTTGGTGAGGAGATAGGAGGGCTTGTCGTCCAGCTTCAGAATATGCGGGCAGATGCCAGCAATCAGATATCAGAGAAAGTGAGCCGTATCAATGTGCTGACCAAGCAGATTGAAAATATTAATCCTCTGATAAGCCGGGAAACACTGACCGGGGGCGAGCCGGGTGCCCTGCTTGAAAAACGGGCGCAGATAATTACGGAATTGTCCAAGCTTGTTGATCTGAATATAGTGGACTCCGGCAATAACGGGGTTCAGGTAAACACGTCGTCAGGAATTATGCTGGTCGGAGCGGGCCGGAATATCCTGCAATATTCCCCGCCCGGGGTTGTGACGTCATCAACGCCATTTCCCCGGATTACCGTCCATCCGGTGGATAGTGTCACCGGAGTCATTCGCCCGAGCAATACAGAGCTTGACAGCGAACTGACCTCTGGCGAGTTGAAGGGCCTGCTGACCCTGAGAGACAAGGAACTGCCCGAAATCGCCCTGCAGCTCGGCAGCCTTGCCTCGGGTCTGGCCGACGAGCTGAACCGGATTCATAATCTGAATGTCGCGGTGCCGGCCCCGAATAGCCTGACCGGGATAAATAGCGGTCTGCTGGCAACCGACAAACATAATTTTACCGGAAAGTCGGTCTTTGCCGTAACGGATGCCAGTGGTAATCTGGTGGCAAAGGTAAATATTGATTTCGGGGCCATTGGTTCGACCATAGGAGATGTGATTACTGCGGTGAATACCGGCCTTGGCGGGGCGGGTACATTGGCCCTGAATAACGGGGTCATGTCCTTCACCGCTGCCGCAGGCACGAACGGGGTATCGGTTTCACAGGTTGCCGGCAGTGAAAGCAGCCGCGCGGGACGGGGATTTTCCCATTTTTTCGGTCTGAATAATCTCGTGGAAGCCAAGGCACCGTCCCATTTTGATACCGGGATCACCGGCACAGAGAATCATGGCTTTACGGCGGGTGGCATTGTGGAGCTGGAAGTCAATAATGCGAACGGGGTGAAGTTAGGCCAGTACAGCCTGACCATCGGCGGGTCGACTTTCAATGACATATTGACCAGCCTGAACAGCAGCTCACTCAGTGCATTTGCCACCTTCTCCTATTCATCGACCGGGCAGCTGGTGGCAACACCGGTGGCCGGGGTTGGTGATATTGCCCTGCATGTCAAGACCGACAGCACATCACGGGGGGCTACCAATGTGCCGATTTCGAGCTTTTTCGGCATCGGCCAGGCCCCTCGCATGGATGCGGCTGTCAATTTCAAGGTCCGTAAAGTGTTTAACGATAATCCGGGGCAGGTGGCTCTGGCCCAGCTTGACCAGACGGCGGTTGTCGGGGGCAGCGCCCTGAGTGTCGGTGATCAGACCGGGGCGCTGGCCCTGAAGGGTCTGGAAAATGCCACCCATGTTTTTGCCCGGGCCGGAGGGTTGAGTGCGGCAACGGCAACCCTGTCGCAATATAGCGCCAATCTTATGGCCAATCTGGGGTCACGGGCCTCGCTGACAGAGAGTAAAATGAAGGATAATCAGGCGCTAAGCGATGAACTGAACCGGAAATCCTCGGATATTTCCGGGGTCAATCTGGATGAGGAACTGGCCAATATGGTGATTTTCCAGAATGCCTATTCCGCCTCGGCCCGGCTGTTGAATACGGCCAAGGAGATGTTCGACAGTATCCTGAGAATTATATGATTAAATCAGAGGGATAACGGGAATATATACAGAATGAAAGACAGGAAAGAGATATGACACGGGTATCAAGTTTCGGACATCAACAGGTCATGCTGGCCAGTCTCCTGAATGGTCAGTCACGGGTATTTAATGATCAGGAACAAATTACCACAGGGAAAAAGGAAAAGGATTACCGTGGCCTTGCCAGCGAGGTTACCACATTGCTCGGGGCAAAAACTGTTATCAGCCAGACCCGGGGTTATCTCGGGGCGGCAAATCACGTCAACCGCTTCCTGCGGACCAATGATATTCAACTCGGCAGTATGGTGAAAAATGCGGAAAATGTCCGCGACGCATTGCTCAATGCCATTTCCCAGGAGGAAACCCTGACCCTGAACGAAACGCTGGGGCAGTCATTCACTTCCATGGTCAGCGCCCTCAATACCAGCATCGGCGGCGTTCATATCTTTAGCGGCAGCCGGTCCGATGTCAAACCGGTAACCGGCAAAAGCATTTCCGATCTGGTCGCGGCGACCTCCGTGTCTGATCTGTTTCAGAATGACCAGCGCCGCCCGTCGGCCAAAATTGGCCAGAATACGACGATGGAATACGGGATTCTGGCCGATGAGGCGGGTAAGGAGGTATTTCAGGTTTTCAAAAATATAGCAGATTTTAACGCCGGGTCATCCGGGCCGCTGTCCGGCAAACTGAATGCGACCAAGATCAGCTTTCTCAAAGGGGAGCTGGCCAATATGGACAAGGCGATTGAGAATATGCGGGTGCTGGTCGCCAGAAACGGCACCCGGCAGAATAATGTCGACAGCTTTATCAGTCAGAACCAGAGCCAGGAAGCCTTTCTCAAGGTGTTTATCTCTGATATAGAAGACGTCAATGTCGCCGAGGCCATTACCCGCCTCAATAATGACAAGACAGCGCTGGAGGCATCCTTCAAAATCACCAGCCAGCTGAATGGTCTGTCCCTGCTGAAATTTTTATGATTTCCTGTTGATATCCATGCCAGAATATATGTAATTATATATGATATATAGATAAATCAGCCCTTGAAATAAATCGTGGTTAAGGTTAATATTTTTTACCGTTTGGTAAAAATATATGATATGCTGCGAAATAAGGATATGGCAGGGAATATGGAATGCTGGTAAAAGAGATAATCCGCAGAAAAAGGGATGGCGAAAAATTATCGCGACGGGAGATTGACACCCTGATTGAAGGGGTGAGCGATGGCGCGGTCAGCCGGGAACAGGTTTCGGCCTTTTGCATGGCAGTGTATTTTCAGAATATGACCCCCCGCGAGATCAGCGACCTGACCGATGCCATGGTCCGGAGCGGACAGCGGATTGACTGGCAGAAACATGATCTCGGCGGACCGGTGGTAGACAAGCATTCCACCGGCGGGGTCGGTGACAAGGTCAGCCTGATGCTGGCACCGATGATTGCGGCCTGCGGCGGCTTCGTACCGATGATTTCCGGTCGTGGCCTTGGCCATAGCGGCGGCACGCTGGACAAGATGGAGGCCATTCCGGGCTATAACGCGACCCCTGATCTTGATACATTATATCAGGTGGTCGGAGATATTGGCTGTGCCATCATCGGCCAGACGGCGGAACTGGCGCCGGTGGACCGGGTGATCTACAGTGTGCGTGACGTGACGGCAACGGTGGAATCCGTCCCGCTGATTACCGCCTCTATCCTGTCCAAGAAAATATCCGCCGGTCTGGATGCGCTGGTGATGGATATCAAGGTCGGGGTCGGGGCCTTTATGGCAACGGAGGGGGAGGCGGAAACCCTTGCAAGCTCTATCCTCAGGACGGCAGAGGAAAGCCATTTGCCGACCCGTGCGGTGCTGACCTCGATGGATGAGGTGCTGGGACGGTCTGCGGGCAATGCGCTGGAGGTCCGCGAAGTGCTGGATTATCTGAGTGGCCGGACCCGCGACCCCCGGCTGCATGAGGTTGTGATGGCGCTGACAACGGAAATGCTGCTGCTGGCCGGGCTTGCCGCAGACCATGCGGAAGCCGGACGGAAGCTGACCTCGGTTCTGGAGAATGGCCGGGCGCTGGAAATCTTTGCCGCCATGATAGCGGCGCTCGGCGGGCCAAAGGATTTTGTCGAGCGTCCGGATCGTTATCTGGCCCAGGCCCCGGTTATCAGGCCGGTGTTTGCCCCCGCGTCAGGGTATATCAGCGCGATTGACGTCCGGGCCATGGGCAATATGATTATCCGGCTTGGCGGGGGCCGGGCGGTGCCGGGGCAGTCTCTGGATATGGCCGTCGGCTTTACCGATGTTGCGCGGCTCGGCGAATATGTTGACAGTGAGCGGCCCATCGCCATAATTCATGCCCGGACCGACGATGATGCCGCAGGGATTGTTGCAGACATACAGAATAGCTATCACTTATCCGATGAGGCCCCGCAGGACATTCCGGCAGTAGTTCGCAAGCGTATTACACCGGATGGCTGTTCAGACAATCTTGGACCATAGCAGGAGAAAAAATTTGCGGGCGATAATTATTGTACTGGATTCTTTTGGCGTCGGCGAGACTGATGACGCGGCCCTGTTTGGCGATCAGGGGGCCAATACCTTTGGCCATATTGCCGCCGAATCTGCGGCGGGCCGGGCGGATATGCCGGGCGGCAGATCCGGGCCGCTCACTATTCCCAATCTGATGGAACTCGGCCTCGGTCTGGCTGGCGAGGCCGCAGCAGGCCATGAGATAGCGGTTGACAAAGCCGCAAAAATTACCGGAAAATACGGCTATGCCGCCGAAAAAAGCAAGGGCAAGGACACCCCGAGCGGCCATTGGGAAATGGCCGGAGTGCCGGTCACTTTCGACTGGGGATATTTCTCTCTCGAAAGCCCGAGCTTCCCGGAAAAGCTGATAGATGATCTGGTCCGGCAATGTGACCTGCCGGGGGTGCTGGGCAACTGCCATGCCTCGGGAACGGTGATTATCGACCGTCTGGGGGCGGAGCATATCAAAACAGGCAAGCCGATTGTCTATACCTCAAGCGATTCGGTGTTCCAGATTGCCGCCCATGAGCAGCATTTCGGCCTTGAGCGCCTGTATGAGGTCTGCAACGTGGCACGCAAGCTGGTGGATGACTATAATATTGGCCGGGTGATTGCCCGGCCCTTTGTCGGGGAAAAGCCGGGGGAGTTTATCCGCACCGGCAACCGGCGGGACCTGTCGGTCCTGCCCCCGGCGCCGACGCTGCTGGATCATTTGGCCGACAGTGGTGGCGAGGTGATCTCAATCGGCAAGATCGCCGATATTTTCGCCCATCAGGGGATCACGCAAAAATACAAGGCCCATGGCAATGAGCAGATTTTCGAGATTCTGATGGATCAGATAGAAAATTCGCCGGACCGGGCAATATTATTTGCCAATTTCGTCGATTTTGACATGCTTTACGGCCATCGGCGCGATGTCGCAGGCTATGCGGCGGCACTTGAGGAATTTGACCGGCAGCTGCCGTTGATCAGGGCGGCGCTGCGGCCCGATGATGTGGTGATCATTACCGCCGATCATGGCTGTGACCCGACCTGGCCCGGATCGGACCATACCCGTGAATTTGTCCCGGTGCTGGCGTTTGGGCCAAAGATTGCGCCGGGGTCCATCGGCAAAAGGGCGACATTTGCCGATATTGCCGCGAGCCTCGCCCCCCGTCTCGGCCTTGAGCCGATGGCAAGCGGCACATCATTTTTATAGGGAAAGCCTGACGATTGTGACACAGCAGAAACAGATATTGACCAACAGTTTTCCCCGTGCCGAAGGCTGCGATTTTCATGCAGACTGGGTGAACGGGATTAAAATCAACAAAAGCGCGGTGGACCGGCGGATTTCGTCGCTTGCGGGGCGGCGCACGGTAAAAAAACAGTGGCAGGCGGCATGGCTGCTCAAGGCCATATCCTGCATCGACCTCACCACTTTATCCGGCGATGATACCGAGGGGCGGGTGCGGCGGCTGTGTGCCAAGGCGCGTCACCCGGTCCGGTCGGATATTCTTGACGCATTAGGCTTTTCCGGGGGGCAGCTGACCACGGCGGCGGTCTGCGTCTATCATGAGATGGTGGCAACCGCAGTCGCGGCGCTGAAAGGCAGTGATATTCCGGTGGCAGCAGTATCGACCGGCTTTCCGGCGGGCCTCGCGCCGCTCGAAACACGGCTCGCTGAAATCCGCGCTTCTGTGGCGGCGGGGGCGCGCGAGATAGATATCGTCATCAGCCGCAGATATGTGCTGACCGCTGACTGGCAGGCGCTCTATGACGAGGTCCGGGCTTTTCGCGCGGCCTGCGGCGCGGCCCATATGAAAACAATCCTTGCCACCGGGCAGCTTGGCTCGATCACCAAGGTCGCCAAGGCATCGATGGTCTGCATGATGGCGGGGGCGGATTTTATCAAGACCTCGACCGGTATGGAACCGGTTAACGCCACCCTGCCGGTCAGCCTGGTGATGATTCGGATGATCCGGGCCTTTTACGAGAAAACCGGTCAGAAGATTGGCTATAAACCGGCGGGCGGCATTGGCTCGGCCAAGCTTGCCCTGCACTATCTGATGCTGGTCAAGGAGGAGCTGGGCGACGACTGGCTGACCCCCGACCTGTTTCGTTTCGGGGCCTCAAGCCTGCTCGGCGATATTGAACGCCAGCTTGAACATTTTGTCACAGGCCGCTATTCTGCGGCAAACCGCCATCCGTCAGGTTAGGGTATCCAGTTATGAACATTCCACAAATATTTGAAACAATGTGTTACGGTCCCGCTATGGAACAATCAGACTATGTTCATGACTGGCTGAGGCGCCATGACAAGGGTTTTCGGCTTTTTATCGGTGGCAAATGGGTCAAGGCAAAGTCGCCCACGGCTTTCATCGACAGCCATAATCCGGCCACCGGTAAATTTCTGGCAAAATTTTCTATTGCCGGCAAGGAAGATGTGGACCGGGCGGTAAAGGCGGCGGCCAAAGCCTTTCCGGCATGGTCGGGACTGGCCGGTCATGCGCGGGCAAAATATCTCTATGCGCTGGCCCGGCTGGTGCAGAAAACCTCGCGCTTTCTGTCGGTGCTGGAAACCCTTGATAATGGCAAGCCGATCCGCGAAAGCCGGGATATTGATATTCCGCTGGTGGCGCGCCACTTCTATCATCACGCGGGTTGGGCGCAGATCATGGATCAGGAACTGCCTGATCAGCAGCCGCTCGGCGTGGTCGGGCAGGTCATTCCGTGGAATTTCCCGCTGCTGATGCTGGCGTGGAAAATCGCCCCGGCGATTGCCGCCGGGAATTGCGTGGTGTTGAAACCGGCGGAATATACCAGCCTGACCGCGCTCTATTTCGCCGAGCTGTGCGCGGAGGCCGGATTGCCGCCCGGGGTGGTCAATATCGTCACCGGGGCCGGGGAGACCGGCGCCCATATTGTCAATCATCCGGATATAGCCAAGATCGCCTTTACCGGCTCGACCGGGGTCGGGCGTTATATTCGCGAGGCCACGGCGGGGTCGGGCAAAAAACTTACCCTTGAGCTT
>Ga0256829_1001559_pt1 | contig 18545 bp, 15 predicted proteins | sample 131447metaG_FD_185979 | JGI IMG/M metagenome (GOLD analysis project Ga0256829, IMG submission 185979) | Hydrothermal vent microbial communities from Lau Basin, Pacific Ocean - 131-447 | ecosystem: Environmental > Aquatic > Marine > Hydrothermal vents | place: Pacific Ocean: Lau Basin | collected...
CCCAAAGAGCGCTTCATGTGGGGGCTGGGGGCCTTCCTGATGGCGCATGTGGCCTACCTGCTCGCCTTCAGCCTCACCGCCCCGCCCTTCAACGCGTGGACGGCCGGGCTGGCCATCGGCGTGGGCATCGTGGCAGGCCAGTTTTACGAACGGCTGACGAAGGCTTTAGACGCCGCGGAAAAGGGCTTCCTGAAAAAGCCCGTTGCGGCCTACACCCTCGCCATCAGCCTGATGGTGCTTTCGGCGCTGATGCTGCCCTTCCGCGCCGACATCTCTCGCAGCGGGGCGTTGACCGTGGCCGCCGGGGCAGTGCTCTTTTTTGCTTCTGACGCCCTGCTGGCCTGGAACCGCTTTGTGCATCCGGTGCCCCACGGTCGGCTGTTCACCCGCATCCTCTACCATGCGGGGCAGCTCGCCATGGTGCTCGGCGTGCTCCTCATCTCGGGCGCACCGCTGCCATCCTGAAAAAACCGTGCTATAATGACAAAAATCGTCAACATGCCCCTGGGGGCATCTCGCAAAATTCCTTTCTTTTTCTTGACAAGGAGCAAGTAATCATGGCCAAGTTAGAAGTTGTTGAAGGCATCGGCGATGTCTATGCCCAAAAACTGCGCGCCGCCGGCGTGCGCGGCACCAACGATTTGCTAAAAAAAGGCAGCACCAAACAAGGGCGGCAAACGCTGGCCGAACTCTCCGGCGTGAGCGAAAAACTGGTGCTGGAATGGGTCAACCATGCCGACCTGTTCCGCATCAAAGGCGTCGGCCCCGAATACGCCGACCTGCTGGAAGAAGCCGGCGTGGATACCGTGCCCGAACTGGCCCAGCGCAACCCCGATAACCTTTACGCCAAAATGGCCGAGGTCAACGCCGCCAAAAAACTGGTGCGCCGCCTGCCCACGCTCAACATGGTGAAAGCCTGGGTGGCCCAGGCCAAAGAACTTCCCCGGATCATTGAATACTGATCTTCTGCTGCCATCACACCTTTCGGGGGGCGCGCCTGCGCCCCCCGCGGCACGTCCGGAGGCCCAATGAGCAACACCCTGTCCGGCAAGCATCGGGGGGCCATCCGCCGCGGGCGCGGCGAACTGGACATTGACCCGCAACAACTGGCCGAAATCTGGCTGCGTCAACAGCAGGAAGGCAAAGGGCTGATCGGCGGCGACCCGGCGCGGCGGCCCCGCTGGAAACACCCCGCGCCCCCCGAACCGGCGCCCTGGTACCGCCACGGCCTGGCCTCCCCAACGCACACTCAAAGGCTATACGAATTCCTCGCTGCCGCCCCCCTGGAAGTGGAAATCGGCGCCGGCGACGGGCGCTTCATCGTCGCCTGGGCCCAGCGCCACCCCCAGCGCCACTTCCTCGCCTTTGAAGTGCGCTGGAAATACGCCCGCCGTATGTACGCGCGCGCCCAAAAGCACGGCCTCACCAACCTCTGGGTCAGCGACAACGACGCCCGCGTCGTCATTCCCGAAGTGCTGCCCGACGCAAGCGTGGAGGTCTTCCACATTCTGATGCCCGACCCGTGGTGGAAGCCCAAACACCAGGCCAAGCGGCTGCTGGCGCCGTGGTTCCTCAGCATCCTGGCGCGCAAACTCACCCCCGGCGGCATTTTGCGGGTGGAAACCGATGTGAAAGGCTACCCCGAATTCGTGGAAACCCTGGCGGCCTCCGAACCGCTCCTGGCCCTCCACAACCCGGCGCTGGAAGCCCGCTTCGCCGACGCGCCCCTCACCACCCGCCAGATCTGGTGCCGCGACCACGGCGTGCCGGTGTACCGGCGTTTTTTCCGGCGGCGCCTTGCGGCTTCAGCCCGCCTCACACCCCCAAAAAAGTAGGGCGGGAAGGCATCCCGCCCCACACATCGGGCAGGGCAAGGCTTACTCTGCAGAAGGCGGAGGAGCCGGGGAGGCCCCATCCACCACGGGCGCGGTGCCGCCTCCGGAAGGATTCCCGCGCTTTTGCTGCCAGGCTTCCCAGGCCACCAGCAACACTGCGCCCAACCCCAGCGCCCCCGCCAGGAAGCCGGGAATCCAGCCCACGCAGGGGACGAAACCCAGGGCTGCCGCCAACAGCGTGAGCAGGAACGTGCCGATGGCGCCGCTCAAAGCGGGATGCCAGCCGGCCCCTTGCGCGCCCATGCCGCCCACGGCGGCCATGCGCTCGCCGAGCAGCAGCCCCAGCACCACCCAGCCATACAGCGCCGCGACGCCCGCGACGATGGCGAGCACCACGGCCAGCGGCAGGAGCAGCAAGGTGATGGCCAGGGCCAGCAACACAATCGGCAGCAAGGCCACCGTCAGCAGCCCCACGCCCCCCGCGACCAGGGGGGCTTCCTCTATTTTTTGAATGGTGCGCCGGGCGGCTGTGTCGGGGAAGAGAAACACGACCGCCGCCAGAGCCGCCAGCGCCAGCGCCTGCAGCACCGCCAGCATGCCCCGCCACAGCCAATGGGCCAGGAAATCCACCGCCCCGATGGGGACACTGTGCGCGTGTTGCCACGGCCAAAAGAACGCATGCTGCGGCCCTTCCATAAAAATGCGTACCTGCGCCCCCGACATCATCTGAACGCCACCGCCGACGACATGCACCTTGCCTTTGACCACTGCGTTTCGCTCGAAGTGAACCTTGCCCCCAATCAGCCGCACGTCGCCGTCTACCGGCCCGTCTATCCACGCCTCTCCGCCGGTGACGGTCACGTTCCCCTCCACCGCCCCCTTCATCACCAGCGTCCCGCCGATGATCTTCGCATCACCCGTCACCGCTGCCTGCGGCGCAATGGTTGCCTTCCCGCCCACCACCGTCAGGTCGCCATCCAACACCTGGCCGGCAGGCAAAATGTATTCCCCGCCGAACACGACTTTGCCTTCGGGCAAGCCGCGCGCCTCCGCCGGCGAGACATGCCACATCCCGACGGCCAGCAACAAGAGCAGCCACCATCCTGAAAACCGGAAAATGTTGCGCATCGCACCCTCCTTGACATTGCACGAATTTTCGGCCTGCTATGTTTCATCATACCACGAACGGAACCCTTCGCCAAAGGCTTCCGCAGCATGGCCCACGACCAGAAAAGCGCGGGGGTCGGCTTCCCGCACCAGGGTTTTGAGCGGCCCGATTTCGGCACGCGTCACCACGCAATAGAGCACGGTGCGCTTGCGGCCGGTGTAAGCGCCGCGGGCATCCAGCAGCGTTACCCCCCGGTTGAGGTGCTGCAAAATGCTCGCCGCCACCTCGCCCGGCCGCTCGGTGACGACCAGCGCCGTGCGCACCACATTAGAGCCTTCCGTCACGGCTTCGGCCGCCACCCCGGCAATGTAAAGCGTTACAATGGCATACAGCGCCTGGTCCCAGCCGAAGGCAACCCCCGCGAGCAGCATCACCGCGGCGTCTGAAAAGAGGTAACTTTGGGAAATCGGAATATGCCGCCAGCGGGTGAGGATGCGGGCAAGGATGTCGGTGCCGCCGCTGGTGCCGCGGCCGCGGTAGATCAATCCGGCCCCCAGACCGCCGATGACCCCGCCATAGAGCACATTCAGCATCGGGTCAGCCGTCAGGCCGTGGGGCGGCAAAAATGGCGCCAGGCCGTCCACCAGCACCGAAAAAAGCACGGTGGTCACGGCCGTGCGGGTTGCGAAGCGCGCCCCGCCGAGAAAACGCCACCCCAGCGCAAACAGCGGGATGTTGAAAACCAGCGTCAGCGCGCCAATCGGCCAGCCGGTGTAGTAGTTGATGATTTGCGCCAGCCCGCTGACGCCGCCCGCCGCAAGATGGGCAGGCACAAGGAACAAATCCAGCGAAAGCGCCAGTAACAACGCTCCCACGGCAAGGTAAGCATAATCTCGCGCGTTCCGCCATGAAAAAACGCCTTTGAAATGTACGGTCACGGGAGCACCTCGAGGATCGTCGTTTCGTCAGGCCGCCGGGTGGCCAGGCGGGAGCAGGGCACCACGTCCGTCCCTCCGGGCATCCTGGCATCCGGGCATCCGGGCATCCGGGCATCCAGGCATCCAGCCATCCTGGCATCCTGGCACCCAGCCATCCGGGCATCTGAACACGCCCCACACATTGGGCTCACAATGCGGGTTAAGCATACCCGAAGATGCGTTACAATAGAAGCATGGAAGTGCAAATTGCCGTTGCCAAAGTCAAAAAATACGCCACTTCGGAAAGCGGCGACACGCTGGAAGTGGTGGAACGCCCCAACGGCGGCCTGTCGGTGGTACTGGCCGATGGGCAGAGTTCCGGCCGCGGGGCCAAACGCATCTCTAACATGGTGGTGCGGAAGGTCATCAGCCTGCTGGCCGAAGGCGTGCGCGACGGCGCCGCGGCACGGGCGGCTTCCGACTACCTCTTCACCGAGCGACAGGGGCGGGTGCAGGCCACCCTCAACATCCTCTCCGCCGACCTGCAAACCCGCACCCTGGTCGTTACCCGCAACAACCCCGCACCGGTGCTGGTGCGCACCGGAGGCCGCCTGCACCACCTTGCTGAGGAAAGCACGCCCGTGGGCATCTACCGCGGCACCCGCCCGGTCGTTACCGAACTGCCGTTGGAAACCGGCATGACCGTCATCATGTTCACCGACGGCGTGGTTCACGCCGGCGCCCGCTATGGGCGCAAACTGGATCTGGAAACCACCATTCAGGCGCTCTGCGCCCCGGCCGAAGAAGATGAAGACGGCACCCCCTTGCTGCCTTCCGCCGAAACCCTCGCCGAAGCCCTGCTGCAAAAAGCCCTGCGGCTGGATGAAGGCCGCCCCACCGACGACATCAGCGTGGTGGTGCTCCAGGTCGTGCCGCATCAGGAAGAACCACGCATCCGCCGCATGTTGGTGCGCCTGCCGTTATAGCAGGCGCTCCTGCCCCACGGGAAGACGCCATGAAGCAGCCGCTCGTCGGCATCGTCGGCCCGTGCGCCGCGGGCAAAAGCACCCTCATCCGGAACCTCAGCGGGCGCGGCTACCGGCTGAAACACATTGCCCAAGAGCATTCCTACGTCCCCGACATGTGGCAGCGGCTCACCCGCCCCGAGGCCCTCATTTTCCTTGACGTCTCTTTTGAGGAATCCAACCGCCGCCGTCCCATGCCGTGGCGGGAAGCCGACTACCTGGAACAGCAGCGCCGCCTGCGCCACGCCCGCGAACACGCCGACTTCTACCTGCTCACCGACGGCCTCACGCCGGAAGAAGTCGCTGCTCAGGTGGCGGCTTTCCTGGAAAACTTCGCTTCCCACCCCTGAGCGCCTGGGTGCCTGGGCGCGAAGGGGAAGCCACAGAGCGCACAAAGATTTCGTAACTGCCTGCGCTGTGGTGCTCTCCTTGCCTCTTGATGCACTGCGCTTTTGTCATACCCCTCCCCTGGCTCCCCTCCCCGCAAGCGGGGAGGGGACGGGGGTGGGGTTCAGGCAGCACGGCAGTGTCCAAGGAAAACGCGGTGTGAAAACACGCCCGGCATTGCCATCGCTACGATTTAGGTAGGTAATTACGAGATTTCACAGCAATCTGCGGCTCTGACCTCAACCTTTCCCCAACACGTCGCGGCGCGCCCGACGGCGCGCTTTCCTTATGATGGAACCTCATGCCTGCAACCGTTTTGCTTTCCCCCCAGGTTATCCAAAGCCGCCTGGAGCGCATCCTGCCCACCGTCATCCGCCCCGGACGCTACACCGGCGGCGAGGTCAACCAGGTGGTCAAAAACTGGGCGCGCATCGCCACCAAAGTGGCCCTCGTCTTCCCCGATATTTACGATATCGGCATGTCTAACCTCGGGCTGGCCATCCTCTACGACCAGATCAACCGCCGCCCCGATGCTCTCGCCGAGCGCGCCTATGCCCCCTGGACAGATATGGAAGCCGCCATGCGCCGGGCCGGGCTGCCCCTCTACAGCCTGGAAACCAAGCACCCGCTGGCCGACTTCAACATCATCGGCTTCACCCTGCCTTCCGAAACACTGTACACCAACGTGCTCACCGTGCTGGACCTGGCGGGCCTTCCGCTGCGCAGCGCCGACCGCGACAGCCGCCACCCCCTCATCATCGCCGGCGGCCACGCCACCTTCAACCCCGAACCCATGGCTGAGTTCATGGATGCTTTTGCCATCGGGGAAGGCGAAGAGGTCATCCACGAGATCATTGAGGCCTACCAGGCCTGGCAGCGGGCGCACACAGGCCGCCGCGACCTGTGGGAGCGGCTGGCGCGCATCTGGGGCGTGTACGTGCCTGCTCTCTACCGCCCGCGCTACGACGCGGCAGGTGCTTTCCAGGGCACCGAACCGACCGCCGAAAGCGCCCCCCGGCAGGTGCTCAAGCGCATCGTGCCCCAACTGCCGCCGCCGCCCACCCGCCTCGTTGTGCCCTACATTGATACCGTCCACAACCGCCTGGCCATTGAAATCATGCGTGGTTGCACCCGCGGCTGCCGCTATTGCCAGGCGGGCATGGTCACCCGCCCCATTCGCGAGCGCCCCGTGGAAGAAATCATCACCGCGATTGAAGAAGGGCTGGCCGCCACCGGCTACGAAGAAGTGGGGCTACTTTCCCTCTCTTCCACCGACTACAGCCACGCCCTGGAACTGGTGCAGGAAGTCCACCGGCGCTTCGGCGGGCGCGGCATCAGCATTTCGCTGCCGTCTTCCCGCATTGAAACCTTTACCGTGGAACTGATGGACGCCCTGCAAGTTACCCGCCGCAGCGGTTTCACCCTCGCCCCCGAAGCGGGCAGCGAGCGGATGCGCCGCATCATCAACAAGCCCATCCCCACGGCGCAATTGCTGGAAATCGCGGGCGAAATTTACAGCTGCGGCTGGACGACCATCAAACTCTATTTCATGATCGGCCTGCCCCACGAAACATTGGAAGACGTCCGGGCCATCGCCGACCTGGCGCACGCGGTGCTGCGGGAAGGCCGCAAGCGCATCGGTCGGCGCGCTAAAGTCCACGTCGGGGTGAGCACCTTTGTGCCCAAAGTGCAAACGCCCTTCCAATGGGCGCCCGCCGCAACGGTGGAAAACATCCGCGCCAGGCAAGACCTGCTGCGCCGCGCCTTGCGGGGGCGGGGCTTCAAACTCAGCCTCAACCGCCCTGAAGAAACCATGCTGGAAGCCTGGCTCTCGCGCGGCGACCGCCGCATGGGGGAAGTCATCTACCGCGCCTGGCAAAACGGCGCCAAATTTGACGCCTGGCGGGAACACTTCGCTTACGACCGCTGGCTGGAAGCCTTCCGGCAGGTCAGCCTCTCCCCGTGGGACACCATCCACCGCCCCCTGCCGCTGGACGCCCCCCTGCCGTGGGAGCACATCAGCCCGGCGGTCAGCAAGCGTTACCTCACACTGGACTACCGCTGGAGCAAGCAAGAGCGCACCCGCGACGACTGCCGCAATCAGTGCTACGCCTGCGGCATTCTGCCCACCTTTACCGACATCCGCCGCGCCCACCCGGGCGAGGTGTGGAAATGTCCGGAAGTCAAGCGATGAATGGAGCCACCACCCCATCCCAAACCTCTCCCATGCCCAAACGCCCTCTGCTCGTAATGACCTGCCCAAATCACGGCAATGGCCATGCCAGGCGTGTTTTCCCCCGGCATTTCTCTTTGTTACCATCCGGGAGGGCGTTGACCCCACCCCCGTCCCCTCCCCGCATGCGGGGAGGGGAGCCAGGGGAGGGGTACGGTAAAGACAAAGCGCATCACGCCCTGAGGACACGAGCGCACAAGCAATTACTTCTGCTCTTGCTTCCGCTGTTGCTGTTTGGCCTGACGGCCTGTACCTTCGCCGCGTCTGCAGGCACGCCGCTGCCTACGCCCCTTCCGGCCAACGCCGTACCCACGGTGATTGCCCTGACGGCGCGGGCGCTGGCTTCCCCCACAGCCGCGGCCGCCACGCCCCTTTCCGCGGCTTCGCCTTCCCCCACGGCGCCGCCCGGCGCCCCCACAGCCACACCCTTCCCCATCACCCTGCCGACCGTGACGCCCACACCGCAGCCGACCTTGCCCCTACCCGGCACCGGCTACGGCGTGCTGCAAATTCTCTACCCCGGGCGCGACTCCCGCGTGGTCTCGCCCATTCGGCTGCGCCTGGCCGTGCAAACCGGCTACACCGATGCCGTGCGGGTGGAACTGCTCGGCGAAGACGGCAGGCTGATTTACCGCCGCTTGCTGCGCCTGAGCAGTAACCAGCCGCCCCACGGCCTGCTGACCTTCGCGCTGGAAATTCCCTTTGAAGTGCGCGGCGAGGCCGAAACGGCGCGCTTGCAGGTGCTCGCCAACGACGCCGATGGCCGCCCGCTCTTCCAGAATGCCATCCGCCTGACGCTGCTCACCGAGGGGCAGCCCCAAATCAACTACCGCGCCGCCGACCGCAGCCCAATCCTCTTCCAAAGCCCTCAGCCCCGCCAGACCATCCAGGGCGGGCAGCTCGTTGTGGTCGGCAAAGCCCTGCGCCGCGCCGACGCCGTAGAAGCCCTGCTGATAGACGGCCGAGGCAAAGTGCTGCTCTATCGGTCGGCCCCCCTCGGCACTGCCGACGCCGACGGCTACGCCCCCTTCACTTTCCACATCCCCTACAAAGTGAACGAGGCCTTGCGCGTTCGCCTGGTGGTGCGCGAAAACGCCATCACCCCGCCCGGCGTGCTCTACCTCAACAGCCTGCCGCTGACCCTGACCCCCTGACCCCACCGGAGTGTCTTTCATGCCGCCTGCACCCTCTGCTGACAACCCGGCCCCCAACACCTGGCGTGCGCTGGACCCCAACGCCGCGTTGCAACACCTCGCCACATCGCCCGCAGGCCTGACCGCCGATGAAGCCCGCCGCCGGCTGGTGCGCTACGGCCCCAACCGCCTCGCCGAAGCCCCCCCCACGCCTCTCTGGGTCAAACTCTGGGAACAATTCAACAACTTTGTGGTCTGGCTGCTCATCGTGGCCGCCATCGTGTCCGCCGCCCTCGGCGACTGGGTGGAAGCCGCCGCCATCCTCGCCATCGTCATGCTCAACGCGGTGCTGGGGCTGGTGCAGGAATCGCGCGCCGAAGAAGCGCTGGCAAAACTGCAGCAAATGGCCGCGCCGGAAGCCCATGTTTTTCGCGACGGCCGCCGCCGGGTGATTCCGGCAAGCGAGGTCGTGCCCGGCGATATCGTGCTGCTGGAAGCCGGCAACTACGTGCCCGCCGATGTGCGCCTGCTGGAATCCATCAACCTGCGGATTGACGAATCGGCGCTCACCGGCGAATCCTCCCCCGTCACCAAAGACGCCACCATCGTCATCCGCGACAACGTGCCCATCGGCGACCAGAAAAACATGGCCTTCATGGGCACCGTGGTTGCTTACGGCCGCGGCCGCGGCGTGGTGGTCAGCACCGGCATGCGCACCCAACTGGGCATGATCGCCCAGATGCTCCACGCGGTGGAAATCGAACCCACCCCGCTGCAAAAACGCCTTGACCGGTTAGGCCGCACCCTGGGCTGGGGGGCGCTTGCCATCTGCGGGCTGGTCTTCGTCGTCGGGTGGATGCGCGGCTTCAACCCGCTGGAGATGTTCCTGATTGCCGTCAGCCTGGCCATCGCCGCCGTGCCCGAAGGGCTTCCCGCCGTGGTGACCATCAGCCTGGCGCTGGGGATGCGCGAAATGGTCACGCGCCACGCGCTCATCCGCCGCCTGGCCTCGGTGGAAACCCTCGGCTCCACCACCGTCATCTGCTCCGACAAAACCGGCACCCTCACCCAAAACGAAATGACCGTCACCCGCCTCTGGGTCGACGGTCATCTTTTTGAAGTTACCGGCCAGGGCTACAACCCCGAAGGCGAATTCCGGCTGGAAGGCCGCCCCGCCACCCCCTGGGACTATGCAGCGCTGACCACCGCCCTCTGGATTGCCGCCCTGAACAACGACGCCGCGCTGGAAACCTCCGGGGCCTCCGACATGCGCCAGACCTTCCGCCTCATCGGCGACCCCACGGAAGGCGCTTTCATCGTGGCAGCGGCCAAAGCCGGCGCATTCAAAGAAGCCCTGGAACACCACTACCCCCGCGCACAGGAAATCCCCTTCGACCCGGCGCGCAAGCGCATGGTCACGATTCATGCCCTCCGCGAGCCGCACCCGGAAGATGCTTCCCCCTTCACCAGCGAAAAAATCAAAGGCTATGCCATCACGGTCAAAGGCGCGCCCGATGTCGTCCTCGGCCTGTGCAACCGCTACCAGCGCATGGACGACGTTTCCGAGCCCCTCACGCCCGAAAAGCGGGAAGAAATCCTGCGCGCCAACGACGCTCTCACCGGTCAGGCGCTGCGGGTGCTGGCCGTGGCCTACAAAGTGGTGCCCGGCCTGCCGGAAAAAATCACCCCTGAAACCGTGGAAAACGACCTGATTTTCGTCGGCCTGTTCGGGATGATAGACCCGCCGCGGCCGGAAGTCATCCCCGCGCTGGAAAAAGCCCGCCACGCCGGCATCCGCACCGTGATGATCACCGGCGACTACCCCAACACCGCCCGCGCCATTGCCGAGCGCATCGGCCTGCTGCGGCCGGGGCGCAAGGTGCTCACCGGCGCGCAGTTAGACGCCCTGCCCGCCGAAGCATGGCCTCAGGCCGTGGAAGAGGCCGATGTGTTTGCCCGCGTGTCGCCCGAGCACAAACTGCGCCTGGTGGAAGCCCTGCAGGCCGACGGCGAAGTGGTGGCCATGACCGGCGACGGCGTGAACGACGCCCCCGCCATCAAAAAAGCCGACATCGGCATTGCGATGGGCATCACCGGCACCGACGTCGCCAAAGAAACCGCCGACATGGTGCTCACCGACGATAACTACGCCAGCATCGTGGCCGCCATTGAGCAGGGGCGGGTGATTTACGGCAACATCCGCAAGTTCGTCTATTACCTGCTTTCCTGCAACCTGGCCGAAATTGCGGTCATCTTCCTGGCCACGCTGGCCGGGCTGCCTTCCCCCCTGACAGCCATTCAACTGCTCTGGCTCAACCTGATTACCGACGGCGCGCCCGCTCTGGCCTTAGGCGTAGAAAAAGGCGACCCCGACATCATGGAACGCCCCCCGCGGCCGCCCGAAGAGCCCATCATCAACCGCCCCATGTGGCTGGGCATCGTCATCCAGACCATCGCCATCACCTCGGTAACGCTGGGGGCTTACGCCCTCGGCTTGCACGTCCACCCCCGCCACCCCGAATTTGCCGAAACGATGGCCTTCGCCACCCTCTCGTTCTCCGAACTGCTGCGGGCTTTCACCGCCCGCTCGGAACGCTACCCCATCATCAAAATCGGCCTCTTCAGCAACACCTTCATGAACCTGGCCTTCCTCACCTCCGCGTTCCTGCTGCTGGTCGTCATCTACGTGCCGGGGCTGAACACCGTGTTTGACGCCGTGCCGCTGGGCTGGAAACAATGGGGGCTGATGCTTCCGCTGCTGGCGCTGCCGGCCATCGCGGCAGAAATCACCAAAGCCCACCTGCGCCGGCGGGAAAGGCCATGAGCGCGCCCGCTGTGCTGGTGTGCCTGCACGGCTTTTTGGGCCGCAGCCGCGATTGGGAAGCCCTCGCCGCGGCGCTCTCAGGCCGCTTCCGCTGCCTGACGCCCGACCTGCCCGGCCACGGGCGCACGCCCCTGCCCCCCAGCCCCCAATCCTACGCCGCGTGGACGGGCTGGCTGACCGCCTGGCTGGACGCCCGCGGGCTGGAAAACGCCGCCCTGGTAGGGTATTCCCTCGGCGGACGGCTGGCGCTGGCCTTTGCCGCCGCCTTCCCGCAGCGGGTGCGCGCCCTGGCGCTGGTTTCGGCGCACCCCGGCCTGACCGACCCCGCAGCCCGCCGCGCCCGCCTGGCCGAAGACCGCGCCCGCGCCGAAGTCATCCGCACCCGCGGGCTGGCGGCGTTTCTGGAAACGTGGTATCGCCTGCCGCTTTTCGGCATTGCCGACGAAGCCCAACGGCAGGCGCTCATTGCCCGCCGCAGCCAGCAGCGCTCCGAAGCCATGGCGCAGGTGATTGCCGAGATGAGCCCCGGCCGCCAGCCGCCCCTGTGGGACGCCCTCGCCCGCCTGCCCATGCCCGTGGCCTATATTGCCGGGGCCGCCGACGCCAAATACGCCGCTCTTGCGGAAACCATCGCCGCCCGCGCGCCGCGGGTGCAGCGTTTCCTCATCCCTCACGCCGCCCACATGGTGCACCTGGATGCCCCTCAGGCGCTCGCCGCGGTGCTGCTGGATTTCCTGTAACAGCTCAGCACGCGATGGCGCCCGGCATTGCCAGCGCCGCGATGCAGGCCTGTCATGCCTGCGTTGCTGTGTAACTGTTCAGCCGCAAGGAAATAGACCACGGATACCCACGGATTTTTGGGACGCCGGATGACGCCAGGCCGCCAAGCAACGGAAGTCAGTGTGGCGCTTTTCCGGTAACTGCCTACCTGCCATGCAACAAAGTGCAAGGCGGATGAGCAAATCACCTCTGCCTGTTTCTCGTTGCCAAAGCCGTGGCTTTTCGCCCTCACCACACCCCCTTCGCGGCGGCTCAGCCCCCTCTCCTCTCCCAGTGGGAGAGGAGAGGGGGCGCGCAGCGGGGGTAAGGTGAGGGCGGGCAAACTGTCACGATGTTTCATGGCGTGGCAGCGTGACTGAAACGGTGCTTGTCAACCTTGTTTTTGGCGTAGGGTAGGCAGTTACCTTTTCCGTGTTTTTACCCAATCTGTGCCAATCTGTGAAATCGGTGGATGTTTTTCTGCGAAATCTGCGTCATCTGTGGTTTCCCCTCTGCGACCCCTCCTCACGCCGGCCGAACAGACCAGTCCACTTGTAAACGCTTCCCCATGACCCCACGCGCCAAAGGCTACCTCGCCGCCCTCGCCGCCGTCGCCCTGTGGGCCACCACCGGCATCCTCATCCGCTACCTGGTCGCCGATGAAGCCATGCCGCCGATGCTGCTGGCCTGGTGGCGGAACCTCCTGATTTCAGCCGCATTAGGGCTTGGGCTGGCCGCTTTCGCCCCCGCCCGGCTGCGCTTCCCCCGCGGGCAAGGGGGCTTCGTGGTGGGCTACGGCCTGGTGCTGGCAGTTTTCAACGCGGTGTGGATTTTCTCGGTGCAGGCTAACGGCGCGGCCGTAGCCACCGTGCTGCTTTACAGTTCGGCAGCCTTCACCGCCCTGTTGGGGCACTGGATGTTTCAGGAAAGCCTGGGGCTTCCCAAAGCCCTGGCGGTGGTTTTCGGCCTCAGCGGCTGCGTGCTGGTTTCGAGGGCTTACACCCCGGCCCAATGGCACCTGCACGCCGCGGGGCTGCTGTGGGGCATGGCTTCCGGCCTGATGTTCGCGGCCTACAGTTTGGGCGGGCGGGAGGCTTCCCGCCGGGGCATTTCCCCCTGGACGGCGCTGTTCTGGGCTTTTGGCGTGGCTTCGGTGCTGCTGGCGGCCTTCAACGCCGTGGTGGAAAGCGCCGTCTGGCTGCCCAGCCTTTCCCCCACAGGCTGGGGAATGCTGGTGGCGCTGGCGCTCTTTCCCACCTTGCTGGGCTTCGCGGCTTACAACGCTGCGCTGGTCTCTCTGGAAGCCAGCGTGGTCAACCTGCTCGCGACGTTAGAGCCGGTGATGACGGCGCTCATGGCCGCGGCGCTGCTGGGCGAACATCTAACAGGCGTCCAGATCGGCGGCAGCGCCCTGATCCTGTTCGGTATGGTGCTCGTCCAACTGGAACGCCCACCCCAGACGCCGCCTACGGCTGCAGCAGCACCTTGAATACGCCCCGGCGGGCAGCGTGGGCGAAGGCTTCCAGGCCGTCTTCCAGCGCGTAGCGGGCTTCAATCAGTGGGCGGGGGTCCAGGCAGCCGCTCGCCAGCAATCGCAGTGCGGGGGCAAAGGGGCCGCAGCGGGAACCCACGACGTGGATTTCATCGACCACCAGCGCCGACATGGGAATACGCGGCGTGCCCGCATAGGTGCTTTTGAGCACCAATGTGCCTCGCGGGTGCACGGCTTCCTTTGCCAGCGCGAAGCCTTCAGGCGAGCCGGTGGCTTCCACCACCACGTCCATGCCCCAGTGCGGCACTTCGTCTTCCCGCAGCGGTTTCACGCCATAAGGCTGTAACAGTGCCCGCTGGCGCTCGTGGCGCACCACCGCAAACACTTCCGCCCCCGTGCGCGCCAACGTCCACGCCGCCAGTTGCCCCAACCGCCCCGCACCGACCACCAGCACCTTGTCGTCAGGGCGAACGTGCACCTGCTGCTGGATTTCCAGCGCCGCGGCCAGCGGCTCGGTAAACACCGCCATCTCGTCCGGGACGTCATCGGGCACGGCGTGCAGGTTGACGACCGGCAAGGTGGTGTATTCGGCAAAGACGCCATTGCGCCCCAAAATACCCAACACGGTGCGGTTCTCGCAGTGGGTGGGGCGCCCGGCCAGGCACTGGGCGCAGTGGCCGCACGAAGCGTTGATTTCGCCGACCACCCGGCGGCCTTCCCACGCAGGGGCATCGGGGGCGCGCACCACTTCGCCCACAAATTCATGCCCCGGCACGCCGGTGAAGGGGTAATAGCCCTTCACCATTTCCAAATCGGTGGCGCAGATGCCCGCCAGCCGCACCCGCAACAGGGCCTCCCCCGGCGGCGGGGCGGGCTGGGGCAGGTCGGTGCGGTAGGTCAGGTTTTGGTTTTCCAGCCACAAGCCGCGCATGGCAAACACCTCCTTGTGCCGGGCCCGGTGCGCCGGGCAGCAGGCGGGGAATGGCTTTGCAAGACCATTGTACCCCACGCGCCGCGGGTTATAATCTTGACACGCCCCCGTTCAGCCCTGGCAGGGAATGTAACTGTTCAGCCTTTGGAAAACAGCCCGCAGACGACGCGGATAATCATGGATGAATGCAGATTTTAGGTCGCCAAGAGAACGCAAAGGGCGCAAAGGAAGCAAAGACGCAAAGTCAATTTCTGTGTTTTCTGTGGTTCTTCTGTGTCTTCTGTGTTTCCAATCGGTGCTCATCCGTGAAATCTGTGGATGTTTTTTCTGCGCAATCTGCGCAATCTGCGGTTTCTTTCTGCTGAGGCTGAACAGATACTGCGCCTTTGCGTTAACCTCTCTGCACCCTTTTTGCGAGGTCTTGTCCCATGCACCTCACCGTCTCTCCCGCCCATCAGCCGCTGCGCGGTGAACTGACCCTGCCAGGCGACAAGTCGCTTTCGCACCGCGCCGCGCTGTTCGCCGCCCTTACCCACGGCGAGAGCCAGATTGCCAACTTTCTGGATGCGGGCGTCACCCGCCCCCTCCTGGAAGCCCTGCGCGCCCTGGGCATCCCCTGGGCACTGGAAGGCACCACCCTGCGCGTGCAGGGACGCGGGCTGGCAGGGCTTCCCCGGCCGGCGGCGACGCCCACGCTGCACTGCGGCCACTCGGCCACCACCATGCGCCTGCTGGCAGGTTTTTTGGCCGCCGCCGGGTTGCCCGCCGTGCTGGACGGTTCCCCCGGCCTGCGCCGCCGCCCGATGCGCCGTGTTACCGACCCGCTGCGGGCCATGGGCGCGCCCATCCGCGATACCGACGGCCACGCCCCGCTGATGCTGGCCGCCCGCCCCGCCCACCGGCGCCTGCGCGGCATCACCTACCGCCTGCCCGTGGCCTCAGCGCAGGTCAAAACAGCCCTCCTGCTGGCCGCCCTGGCCGCCGACACCCCCACCACCCTCACCGAACCCGCCCCCTCGCGCGACCACACCGAGCGCATGTTCGCTGCCCTCGGCCTGCCCCTGGAACGCCCTGCCCCGCTGACCGTGCGCCTCACCCCGCCCCTTCCCCCCCGCATCCCGCCGCTGCGCCTCACCCTCCCGGGCGACATCTCGTCCGCGGCCTTCCTGCTCACGGCGGCGGCCATCACCCCCGGCAGCCGCATCACCCTGCGGCGCGTGCTCCTCAACCCCGGCCGCACCGGCTTCCTGGACGCCCTGCAACAGATGGGGGCAGCCCTTGAAATCACCCCGCGCGGCAAAACCTACGGCGAGCCCTACGGCGACATCACCCTCGCTCACACCCCGCACCTGCACGGCATCACCGTGGCGGGCGACCTGGTGGTGCGCATGGTGGACGAATTCCCGGCCTTTGCCATCGCGGCCGCAGCGGCGCAAGGGGAAACCATCGTGCGCGACGCCGCCGAACTGCGCCACAAGGAAAGCGACCGCATCGCGGCCATCGTCACCCGCCTGCACAGGCTGGGCGCCGCAGCAGAGGCCCTGCCCGACGGCTTCCGCATCCACGGCGGCCAACCATGGCACGGCGGCGTGTTGGACGGCGGCGGCGACCACCGCATCGCCATGGCTTTTGCCGTCGCCGGGCTGGCCGCCCAGGCCCCCATCACCGTGCAGCACGCCGACATCATCGCCCAATCATTCCCTGCCTTCGCCGAAAGCCTGCAAAGGCTGGGTGCGCCCGTTGCCGCACACGGCGGAGAGGCAGCCCCATGACCTGCTACCGCTTAGGGCTGACCGGCTACCCATTGGGGCACAGCCGCTCGCCGGAACTGCACCGCGGCTTCCTGGCGCGCTGCGGCCTGTGCGGGGAGCACAGGCTATACGAAGTCGCACCCGACCGCCCCGAAGCCTTGCGCGCCCTGCTGGAAGCCCTGCGCCGGGGCGAGATCCACGGCCTGAACGTCACCATCCCCCACAAAACCCGCATCCTGCCGTGGCTCGACGCCCTCACCCCGGCAGCCGCGGCCATCGGTGCAGTCAACACCCTGTGGGCCGAAAACGGCCGCCTGTGGGGCGACAACACCGATGCGCCCGGCTTCCTCCACGACCTGCGGGCCCGCTTCGGCGCGTGGGCAGCGCGCCCCCGCCGCGCGCGGGTGCTGGGCGCGGGCGGTGCAGCCCGAGCGGTGGTCTACGCGTTGCTCAACGCCGGGTGGGAAGTCGCTGTGGCCGCCCGCCGCCTTGAGCAGGCGCAGGCCCTCTGCGCGGCCCTGGAAACCGCCGCCGGGCGTTCCCCCGCGCCCCGCTGCCGCCCTCTGCCGTGGGCGCGCCGTGCCGCGGGCGCGCCCCAGGCCGACCTCATCGTCAACGCCACCCCCCTCGGCATGGCCCCCCGCCCCGAAGCCAGCCCCTGGCCCCCCGAAGCCGCCTTCCCGCCGGCGGCGCGGGTGTACGACCTGGTCTACAACCCCGCCGATACCCGGCTGCTGCAACAGGCCCGCGCCGCCGGGCTTCCTGCCGCCAACGGCTGGGGCATGTTGGCCGCCCAGGCCGCCCTGGCCTTCCACCGCTGGACGGGCTGCGCCGTGACGGTTGACAACCGCCCCCAAAAGCCTTAAGATTACGGCGGGAAGTCTTGGGGCAGCCAGGTGGTCGCGGCAGCCGACAAGGCTGCCGAGGAAAGTCCGCACTCCACAGGGCATGGCGCCGGGTAACGCCCGGGAGGGGGCAACCCCTCGGACAGGGCCACAGAAACAAACCGCCAGCGGCCTGCGCTGCAGCGCAGGTGCGGGCAAGGGTGAAAAGGTGGGGTAAGAGCCCACCGGCGCGTCGGGCAACCGGCGCGGCCAGGCAACCCCCGCCAGGAGCAAGGCCAAGCAGGGGCAAAGGCGGCCGCGCGCCGCCGGGGTGTGGCCCGCACCCCTTGAGCCCCGGGTAGGCCGCACCGAGCCAGGGCGGCAACGCCCCGGCCCAGACAGATGACCACCCAGGCAGGTTCCCCTGCCGGACAGAATGCGGCTTACAGGCCGCCCCAGGATTTCCCTCCACGCCCCCACGCGAGGCCCCCCATGACCGGTTCACCTGACGACCTGCTTTTTATGCTCATCGCCCAGGGCGGCCCCCTGGACGGTATGCGCTGGACGGTGGAACATCCCCTCACCATCGGGCGCGACCCGGCCTGCGACATCGTCGTTCCCGACCGGCAGGTTTCACGCCGCCACGCCCGCCTGACCCCCACCCCGCGCGGCCTGCTGCTGGAAGACCTGCGCAGCAAAAACGGCACCCACCGCAACGGGAAACGGGTGGCCGCGCCCGTGCACCTGGAAGACGGCGATGTCGTGCAAATTGCGCTCGCCCAGCGCTTTCTGGTAGCCAGTTCCGACGCCACCCTGCCGCTGGAAGCCGCCGAGGTCGTCCCGCCCACCGCCAACAAAGCCCTGCGGCTTGACCCCGCCACCCATCAGGTCTGGCTGCGGGGGCAGGAAATCTTCCCGCCGCTCTCCGCCGCCCAGTTCCGCCTGCTGACCACCCTCTACCGTCGGGAAGGCGAAGTCGTCTCGCGCGAAGAAATCATCCGCGCCGTGTGGGGAGAAGAAGCCATCGGCATCTCCAACCAGGCGCTGGATGCGCTGGTGCGCCGCCTGAGGGACCGCCTGGCAGCCGTGGACCCCGCCCACGCCTACATCGTCACCGTGCGCGGCCACGGCTTGCGGCTGGATAACCCCGAAAACGCCTGACGCCTCCCAAAGCCATCAAAAAAGCCCCTCCATGGGAGGGGCTTTTTCTCGTAACTCACGTTACGTAGCAGTGATTGACAGACAGCAATTTCACCCTATGAAACCGTTGAACATTCGGCTTTTTCGCCCTCACCACTCCCCCTTCGCGGCGGCTCAGCCCCCTCT
>Ga0256829_1001560_pt1 | contig 18544 bp, 19 predicted proteins | sample 131447metaG_FD_185979 | JGI IMG/M metagenome (GOLD analysis project Ga0256829, IMG submission 185979) | Hydrothermal vent microbial communities from Lau Basin, Pacific Ocean - 131-447 | ecosystem: Environmental > Aquatic > Marine > Hydrothermal vents | place: Pacific Ocean: Lau Basin | collected...
CTGCGCGCAAATCAGGTTGAAATGAAATCTGAGCCGCGTACTCATCGCGATGGGGCGCGCAGTTTCTATTGTGTGGCGCCGGAGCAGGTCATCGTGCAAATGATCTACCACCCGCCGATTGCGGATTGCTAGCGCCAGGTGATGTCGGGCCGCGCCATGAAGAAGCTCAAACTGCAGGGTTTCAATAACCTGACCAAGACCCTCAGCTTCAATATCTACGATATCTGCTACACCCGCTCATCCGCCGACCGGCGCGAATATATCGAGTATATCGATGAGGCCTACAATGCCGAGCGGCTGACGCATATCCTCACGGATGTGTGCAATATCATTGACGCCAACATCCTCAATGTCGCCCGCCAGGACTATGATCCACAGGGCGCCAGCGTCACCATGCTGATTGCCGAGGATATGCGCAGAGAGCCGGATGTCTCCAATAACGAGTCGCCGGGGCCATTGCCGGAAGCTGTGGTGGCGCACCTGGACAAGAGTCATGTAACCGTGCATACCTACCCGGAGAGTCACCCGGAAAATGGTATCAGCACCTTCCGCGCGGACATCGATGTATCGACCTGTGGACAGATTTCACCGCTCAAGGCGCTGAACTACCTGATCCACAGTTTCGAGTCGGATATTGTCATCATGGATTACCGCGTGCGCGGGTTCACCCGCGATGTGCGCGGGCGCAAGCATTTTATCGACCACAAGATGAACTCCATACAGAACTTCCTGTCACGCGATACGCGCGAGCGATACCAGATGGTGGATGTGAACGTGTACCAGGAGAACATCTTTCACACCAAGTTGCGTCTCAAGGACCTGACGCTGAATGATTACCTGTTTGGCATGGGCGTGGAAGCCATGAGCGCCGTGGAACGGCGTCGTGTCAGTCGCCAGGTCGAACATGAGATCATGGAGATTTTCTATGGACGCAATCTGCCGCGCCGTTGACGGTGTGTTGAAAGTCCCTGTTAAATCATCGACACTGCGGCCATGACAACGCGACATTACACCCCCTTCGATCACCTGGTGATGAATTTTGACCAGGCGCTGCGCACCCTGGCGGGACGCCCGCTGGTCACGGAACGACCCGACCCGGCCGAGGGCGTCGAGGAAGGTGAGCTGGGCGAGGCGGAAAAAACACAATCGATGCGGCTCATGCGGGTGAACCATTCCGGCGAGGTCGCCGCCCAGGCGCTTTACCAGGGGCAGGCGCTGACCGCCAAACTCCCGGAAGTGCGCGAACGCATGGAACGCGCCGCCGCCGAGGAGAACGATCACCTGGACTGGTGCGAGAAACGCGTCAAGGCGCTGGACGGGCATCTGAGTTATTTCAATCCACTCTGGTATACCGGGTCCTTCGCTATCGGCGCGGCGGCGGGTCTGGCCGGAGACAAATGGAGCCTGGGCTTTGTGGCGGAAACCGAGCGCCAGGTTGTCCGGCACCTGGATGACCACCTGGAAAAGCTCTCCCCTGATGACCACAAGAGTCGCGCGGTGCTGGAACAGATGAAGGTCGATGAAACACGCCACGGTGAACTGGCGAAGCGGGCCGGCGGCGCCGAGTTGCCCGGCCCGGTCAAAACGCTCATGCAGCTGACATCCCGCATCATGACCGGTACGGCGTACTGGCTCTGACAGGTATTTTCATGTCGATTCGATCATTCGATGGTCATTCCCCGGCACTGGCATCCGGTGTCTATGTCGACGAGCAGGCCATGGTGGGCGGTCGCGTTGAGATCGGCGCAGACAGCTCCGTCTGGCCGATGAGTGTAGTGCGCGGCGATGTGAACGATATCCGTATCGGCGCGCGCACCAATATCCAGGATGGTTCCGTGTTACACGTCACCCACGACAGTGAATTTGCCCCGGGTGGACAGCCGTTGATTGTCGGTGACGAGGTCACGGTCGGGCACAAGGTGGTGTTGCATGCTTGCACCGTGGAAGACCGTTGCCTGATCGGCATGGGCGCCGTGGTACTGGATGGCGCAATCATTCGCGCCGGTGCGATGGTGGGTGCGGGCGCGCTGGTCACGCCGGGCAAGGAACTTGACGGGGGCTATCTGTATGTCGGCTCACCGGTCAGGCGATTGCGTGAGCTGACAGAAAAGGAAAAAGCTTTCCTGGAGTATTCAGCGGAGCACTATGTGCGCCTGAAAGATCGCTGGATGTCCTGATCCAGTAAAACAACACCATCCGTAGGAGCGGGCTTGCCCGCGAACAGCGTACTTGCGAGGTCCTTCCGGTTCGCGGGCAAGCCGCTCCTGCAAGTAATCCAGGTGCGAGCTGTTCTAGCGTTTCATCGAATCAAAGAATTCATCATTCGTTTTTACGCCCTTCAGCCGGTCAAGCAGGAATTCCATGGCGGCCAGCTCATCCATCGGGTGCAACAGTTTGCGCAGGATCCAGATTTTCTGCAGCTCGTCCGGTTTGGTCAGTAATTCTTCCCGACGCGTGCCGGAACGGTTGATATTGATGGCCGGGTAGACGCGTTTCTCGGCAATCTTGCGGTCGAGATGGATTTCCATGTTGCCGGTACCCTTGAACTCCTCATAGATCACGTCGTCCATTCGCGAGCCGGTTTCCACCAGTGCGGTGGCAATAATCGTCAGCGAACCGCCTTCCTCGATATTACGCGCGGCGCCGAAGAAGCGTTTCGGCCGGTGCAGGGCGTTGGCGTCGACGCCACCGGTCAGCACCTTGCCGGAGGACGGTACCACCGTATTGTAGGCGCGGCCCAGGCGGGTAATGGAGTCCAGCAGGATAACCACGTCGCGTTTGTGCTCGACCAGCCGTTTGGCTTTTTCAATGACCATCTCAGCCACCTGCACGTGGCGGCTGGCCGGCTCGTCGAACGTGGATGACACGACTTCGCCGCGCACCGAGCGCGCCATTTCCGTGACTTCCTCCGGACGTTCATCGATCAGCAATACGATCAGGTAACACTCGGGATGGTTGGCGGTGATGGACTGGGCGATATTCTGCAACAACATGGTCTTGCCTGCTTTCGGCGGGGAGACGATGAGACCGCGCTGTCCCTTGCCGATCGGTGAAGCCAGGTCGATAACGCGGGCAGTAATATCCTCGGTGCTGCCGTTGCCAATTTCCAGTTTCAGGCGTTCGTTCGGGTGCAGTGGCGTGAGGTTCTCAAACAGCACCTTGCCCTTGGCATTCTCGGGCTTCTCGTAATTGATCTCGTTGACTTTCAGCAGCGCAAAGTAACGTTCGCCTTCCTTCGGTGGACGGATCTTGCCGGATACTGTATCGCCGGTGCGCAGGCCGAAACGGCGTATCTGGCTGGGAGATACATAAATATCGTCCGGGCCCGCCAGGTAGGAACTGTCTGCCGAGCGCAGGAAACCAAAACCGTCCTGGAGAATTTCCAGCACGCCATCGCCGAAAATATCTTCACCGCTTTTGGCGTGTGACTTGAGTATCGAGAAGATGACGTCCTGCTTGCGGGAACGTGTGCCCTCGATGCCCATACCCTGGGCGATCTTGATGAGTTCGGAAGCCGGTTTCTGTTTGAGTTCGGTAAGATTCATAAGCATTTTATAAGTCGTTTGAAGTTGCTGGAAAGGCGCCGCTGAAAGAAAGGCAGTGGCGGTTAACGGCACATTGCTGTTGCAGCAATGTTGTCGGGATTATTCAGGTTTTACGTCGGGATAACGTTCTCCGGATACTGTATTGACCTGGCTGCGCCTGTGCAGCCCTTTACAGGTTCGTGTCAATGAAAGCCGTCAACTGCGATTTTGACAACGCGCCGACTTTTGTCGCCTCGACATTGCCGTCCTTGAACAGCATCAGGGTCGGTATGCCACGAATGCCATACTTGGGCGGCGTTTGTGGATTGTCATCGATGTTCAGCTTGGCAATCTTGATTTTGCCTTCGTATTCTTCGGCAATCTCGGTCAGGATGGGAGCGATCATCTTGCAGGGTCCGCACCATTCGGCCCAGTAATCCACCAGCACGGGCCGGGGTGAATCAAGGACTTCGTTTTGAAAGGATTCGTCGGTTAAATAAACGATATTATCGCTCACGCTTTGGGCCTCCTGACCACAATGATATTTATATACTGAAAATAGAACAGAAGTGTTAAATTTGAGTGGGTCTGTTTTAGACGACGTTGCTGCCGTGCGGTAAGGTGTCCGCTTTGCAGTGGGGCTAATTTCAGCCCAAAAACGACCGGATTGCAAGCCCAAATCCGGGATAAAGACGAATAAATTCGTTATGCTGCACAACCATGACACAAAATCACTTAAGCAAAATTGAGTTCGGCAGCTTTGATCTGCCCGAAAAACTTGCCCAAGGTATTGAGGATGCAGGCTTTTTAGCCTGCACCCCGATACAGGAGAAGACCTTGCCGCTGACACTGGATGGCAAGGACGTTGCCGGCCAGGCGCAAACCGGAACCGGCAAGACGGCGGCGTTCCTGGTGGCGACCTTCAACCACCTGCTGGTACGTCCGGCCCCGGAAGGGCGTAAACCGACACAGGCGCGTGCACTCATTCTGGCGCCGACCCGCGAACTGGCGATACAGATTCATCGTGACGCCATGATTCTCGGGCAACATACCGGTTTGCGACTCGGTATTGCCTATGGCGGAACGGATTACGACATTCAGCGCGAGTACCTTTCCGAGGGTGTCGACGTACTGATCGGTACGCCGGGGCGCATTATTGACTACTTCAAACAGCATGTGTTCGACCTCAGCAAGGCGCAGGTCGTCGTGCTGGATGAGGCGGATCGTATGTTTGACCTGGGGTTTATCAAGGACGTGCGATACCTGTTGCGGCGCTGCCCGCCACCTTCAGAGCGGCTGGGCCTGCTGTTTTCCGCCACCCTGTCACACCGTGTCAATGAGCTGGCTTACGAACACATGAACAGTCCACAGCTGGTCAAGGTGGAAACGGAGCAGGTGACGGCGGAGCACGTCAGGCAGGTGTTGTATCACACGGCCAATGACGAAAAGATCCCGATGCTGCTGGGGTTGATGAACCGCGTCGAGGCCACCCGCTCGATTGTTTTCGTGAATACCAAGCGCGCTGCCGAGAAAGTCTGGAGTTACCTCGAAGGGAACGGCCACAAGGCTGCCATACTTTCCGGTGATGTTCCCCAGAAGAAACGCCAGACCCTGCTGAAGAAATTCCAGGATGGCGAGCTGGCTGTGCTGGTAGCTACAGACGTGGCGGCGCGTGGCCTGCATATTCCCGATGTGAGCCACGTGTTCAATTATGACCTGCCGCAGGATGCGGAAGACTACGTCCACCGTATCGGGCGTACGGCGCGACTGGGGGCGGATGGCGATGCGATCAGTTTTGCCTGTGAACGATTCGTTTACTCCCTCCCCGAGATTGAGGCCTATATCGGCCACAGTATCCCGGTGGAACACGTCACGGATGAGATGCTGGTCAAGCCCCGCCCGCCGGTGAAGCGGCCGCAACATAAAGCCCCGCCCGGACGCGGCGGGCAGCGTGGCAATCGCAGCGGGCGGGGGGCGCCGGGAAAAGGCGGCCACCGGCGTCGTTCGGCATCCTGAATACTGTACATGCGTTTACAGCATGGAACGGCCTGGAGCCTTTTCTGTCGAAATTGGGCTAGAATCAGAAAGTCCGATAAAATTAAGACATTAGCTGCTATCGTTTAAGTTCTTTACCCGCCGGCCGTGGTTAATGGTTCAGGGATATTGGGAAGCTATACATCCATGGTAAGTCTCGTGCTTCCACAGAATGCATTTCGGCACATGTTCCGTGTGGGGCGTGCGTCTTTTTTTGTAAATGTTATCAATGTGTTGCTTGTTATCTGGCTGGCCTGGCAACTGGCCGGGCTGAGTTGGCTGGTGGTGTCACCGCCACCGCACGAGCCGGGCGATGTGCCGGAACCGGCGCTGCAGCAGCCGGTCCAGCGCCGGCAGAACAGTGTCAATGCGCAGCAGCTGGCGAACTGGCATGTGTTCGGCGAAGCCGGGAAACAGGCGGTTGTGAAAAAAGCGACGCCGCTGAGTGCGCCGGAAACGCGGCTCAGGTTGACCCTGAAGGGCGTGTTTGCGAGTGACGACAAGGGCCTGGGTCAGGCGATTATCGCTGATCCGAAAGGCAAGGAGGATAATTACGCAGTAGGCGACCCGTTGCCAGGTGGTGCGCGCTTGTCTGCGATTTACCCGGACCGGATTATTCTCGAACGCAGCGGCAGGTTTGAAACCCTGAAGTTGCCGAAAAAGCGTAACAGGACGGGATCGCGTGCGGGCGGCTATCGTGCTTCAAACCGGGCGGGCGTGGGGAATGAGCGCGTGCGGGCGGCGGCGTTTAATCGTTATCGCAAGGCGATCAGGCAGAATCCGTCATCGTTCCTGAATTATGTACGCGCTACGCCGGCCAGGCAGAACGGTAAATTTATCGGCTTTCGCCTGCAGGCGGGCAGGCAGCGCGGCGCACTCAGGACGCTGGGTTTGAAGCCGGGCGATATTGTGACAGCGATCAATGGCGTGAAGATCGATGCGCCGGCAAAAGGTATGAAAGCCATGCAGGCGCTTGGCAAGGGTGATTCGGTTAGTGTCACCCTGTTGCGGGGCGGACAGGAAGTATCACTTAATCTGGACTTGCCGGAAACCCTTCGGTAAGCGGGAGCAAAATAGCAGTGGATCGGCGGATAAACAGACAAAACAGGTGGTGTAAGGTGTTGCTGGCGTTGTGCCTGCTATGGGTAGCGCCGGTCATCGCGCAGACAATCACCCTGAACCTCAAGGGCGCCGATATCAATGCGCTGATCGGTACCGTGGCGGAAGTGACCGGCAAGAACTTCATTGTTGATCCCCGGGTCAAGGGCAAGGTTACGGTGATTTCCTCGCGCGCCATGGACAGCGGCGAGGTTTACCAGGTCTTTCTGTCGATACTGAAAGTACATGGATTTGCTGCCGTGCAGAGCGGGCCGGTGATCAAGATTGTGCCGGACGTCAGCGCCAAACAGGACAGTATCCCCAATGCGACGGATACCTCGCCGGGCGAGGGGGACGAAATGGTGACGCGGGTGGTGCAGGTCGATAATGTGGCAGCTGCGCAGCTGGTGCCGATTCTGCGGCCGCTGGTGCCGCAGCAAGGGCATCTTGCTGCCTATCCAACCACCAATGTGCTGATTATTTCCGATCGCGCCGAAAATGTTTCGCGTCTTGTCAGTATCATTCGTCGCATTGACAAGGTCAGTGACAGTGCGATTGAAGTGATTCGCTTGCAACACGCCTCGGCCGCCGAGGTGGTGCGGGTGCTCAATGCGCTGAGTCGCACCCGGCCGGGACAGGTCAAGGGGGGCCCTGGCGCTGCGCAGACCCTGGTGGCGGATGAGCGCACCAATAGCGTGTTACTGGGCGGAGACCGCTCCAGCCGTTTGCGGTTGCGCGCCATTATCTCCCATCTGGATACGCCGCTGGAGCGTGGCGGCAATACCAAGGTGATTTACCTGAAATACGCCAAGGCGGCTGATCTGGTCGATACCCTGCGTGGTGTGGGCAAGATCCAGGGCGAGAAAGTGAAAGGCAAGGCGGCAAGCCCGGTAAATATCGACAAGCAGCTGGATATCCAGGCGGATGAATCCACCAACGCGCTGGTGATTACGGCGCCGCCGGCGTTGATGCTTTCACTGGAGGCGGTGATCCGTCAGCTGGATATACGTCGTTCACAAGTACTGGTGGATGCCATTATCGCGGAAGTAAGTGAGAAGAAGGCGCGCGAACTCGGCATACAGTGGGCCTACAACGGCGCCGGGAGTAATGGCGCGCCGGTCGGCGGGAGTAATTTCACCAATACCGGGGGTGTATCGACCGCGGACATTATCGGCGGCATCGTGACGAATACGGTACCGGGACTTTCTGCAGGATTGACGCTGGCCGGTGGCAGCGTCACCGATGGCGGGAAGGTCAAGTGGGGTGGCGTACTGCAGGCGCTGGCGGGTGATACCGATGCGAACATCCTGTCGACGCCCTCGATCACGACACTGGATAACGAGGAGGCCGAGATTGTTGTTGGTCAGAACGTGCCCTTCGTGACAGGTTCATTCTCGAACACCGCGGGTGCAGGCGCCGGCAATACCGTGAACCCTTTCCAGACCATACAGCGTCAGGATGTGGGGCTGACCCTCAAGGTTACGCCGCAGATCAACGAGGGTAACGCTATCATGATGGATATCGAGCAGGAGATTTCCTCGATTTCCAACAGCGCAACGGCGGCCAGCGATATCGTTACGGATAAACGTTCCATCAAGACCAAGGTGCTGATTGAAGACGGCCAGGTGATCGTGCTCGGCGGACTGATCGAGGACAAGGTGAACGAGAGTGAGCAAAAGGTACCCTTGCTGGGTGATTTGCCGATCATTGGCGCCTTGTTCCGCTCGACCAAGACCAGTCACGATAAATCCAACCTGATGGTATTTATCCGTCCAACGATTCTCCGCGATGCAGATGCGACGAGCCGTTACTCGGCGGGCAAGTACAACCTGCTGAGGGCCAAACAGTTTGAAATGCACGATAACAAGGTGAAGCTGATTCCCGGCGCGCGCATGCCCAGGTTGCCCAAGTTTAACGAGTTGATGGAATTGCCGCCGCCGTTTGATGGGACGGGTGATAAAAAGCCGGCCAATGACGCCAATAGTGCAGACCAGGATGGCTGAGACAGAACTCGACAGTCCGGCGGTTGAAATGCCGGAGGAAGCCGGGCCGGTCGGCAGTCGGCGACCGGGTTTCAGCTTCTCCAAGCGCCACGGCGTACTGGTATCCGAGGTGACGGAAGGACACGCCAATGTCATGTTGCGTCCCGGTGTCGATCCGCAGGTACTGATTGAAGTGCGACGCCTGGTGGGTTGCCCGCTACGCCTGCAGGAGATCAGTGTTGAACAGTTCGACGCCTTGCTGGCGTCCTCCTATGAGCAGGGTTCCAACGAAGCGATGCAGATGATGGAGGACCTGGGCGATGACCTGGACCTTTTCACAGTGGCGCAGGCGTTGCCAGAAACCGAAGACCTGCTGGAAAGCGAGGATGATGCGCCGATTATCCGTTTGATCAACGCGCTGTTGACCGAGGCAGTCAAGGAAAATGCCTCGGATATCCATATCGAACCCTTTGAAAACCGCCTGGTGGTTCGCTTTCGCGTGGATGGTGTTTTGCGCGAGGTGTTGCAGCCACAGCGTGTGCTGGCGCCACTGCTGGTATCGCGCATCAAGGTGATGGCGAAACTCGATATCGCCGAAAAACGCCTGCCCCAGGACGGCCGTATTTCCCTGCGCGTAGCAGGCCGCGCGGTCGATGTGCGTGTTTCCACCCTGCCATCCGGCCACGGCGAGCGCGTGGTGTTGCGCCTGCTCGATAAACAGGCCGGCCGTCTCAACCTGACCCACCTGGGGATGGCCGAGGAGGCGCGTGAACGGATGGATAAGCTGATCCGCCGTCCCCATGGCATTGTGCTGGTCACCGGTCCGACCGGTTCCGGCAAGACCACCACGCTGTATGCCGCCCTGGAGCGCCTGAATGACAACCGCCGTAACATCATGACGGTGGAGGACCCGATCGAGTACTACCTTGACGGCATCGGCCAGACCCAGGTCAACACCAAGGTGGAAATGAGTTTTGCACGTGGTTTGCGTGCGATCCTGCGCCAGGACCCCGATGTCGTCATGGTGGGTGAGATCCGTGACCTGGAAACGGCAGAGATCGCCGTCCAGGCCAGTCTTACCGGTCACCTGGTGTTCTCCACCTTGCATACCAACAGTGCGGCCGGTGCGGTGACGCGATTGCGCGATATGGGCGTCGAGCCTTTCCTGCTGTCGTCCAGCCTGATCGGCGTGCTGGCCCAGCGTCTGGTGCGCGTGTTGTGTGACAATTGCAAGGAACCCTACACCGCCTCCCCGACCGATTGTGAGTTGCTCGGATTGCAGGCGGACAATCCACCGACACTCTACCACCCGAAGGGATGTTCAGAGTGCAACCATCTGGGCTACCGGGGAAGAACCGGTATCTACGAGCTGATCGAAATCGACGACGATATCCGTGCGGCGATACACGATGGCGCCAGTGAACAGGAACTGGAAACCCTGGCGAGACGCCATTCCGGTAATATCCGCCAGGACGGCTGGCGGCGCGTGCTGGCCGGCGCCACCTCGATCGAGGAAGTCCTGCGTGTGAGCCGGGAAAGCTGACCGGGCGGCGATACGATGGGTGCATTCGAATACGTCGCACTGGATAGTGGTGGCAAGGAAAAAAAAGGCGTACTGGAAGGGGATACCCCGCGCCAGATTCGCCAGCAATTGCGCGACCAGGGGCTTACGCCACTGGATGTGCAGGAAGCCAGTCAGCGTGAGAGTAAATCAGCCACCCGCCGCACAGGCGGCGGCATGCGCCGTGGTGTCAGTGCGACCGACCTGTCACTGATTACCCGCCAGATGGCCACCCTGGTGAAGTCCGGTCTGCCGCTGGAAGAAGCCTTGCAGGCGGCGGCCCAGCAGAACGAGAAGGCGCGCCTGAAGAGCATGTTGCTGGCCGTGCGTGCGCGTGTGATGGAAGGCCACACGCTGGCCACCGGCCTGGGTGACTTTCCACACGTTTTCCCGGAACTGTACCGTACCACGGTATCTGCCGGTGAGCAGTCCGGCCACCTGGATGTGGTACTGGAACGACTCGCCGATTACACGGAAAACCGCCAGCAGATGCAGCAGAAGATCCAGCTGGCGCTGTTTTACCCGGCCATGCTGACGCTGGTTGCGGTGCTTGTCGTTGTCGGTTTGATGACCTACGTCGTACCGCAGGTGGTGCATGTGTTCGAGAATATCGGCCAGGAGTTGCCCGTACTGACCCGTGGTCTGATCGCGGTCAGCGACTTTATGCGCAGTTACGGCATTATCCTGCTGTTGCTGATTGCAGCAGGTATCAGTGCACTTTCCTGGTTGCTGCGCAAGGAAGGGCCGAAGCGGCGCTTCCACGAGTTGTTGTTACGCCTGCCCCTGATCGGGCGACTGGAGCGAGGCGTCAACGCCGGGCGTTTTGCGCGCACCTTCAGCATCGTGACAGCCAGTGGCGTACCCGTGCTGGACGGTTTGCGTATTGCGGCCGAGGTGCTGTCCAACCTGCCCATGCGGGAGGCGGTCGAGGATGCGGCACGCAAGGTGAGTGAAGGTGCAAGCATTTCAGCCGCGCTGCACAGTAGCGGCTACTTTCCACCGATGACCGTGCATCTTATTGCCAGTGGTGAATCCAGTGGCAGACTGGAGGAAATGCTGGAACGTGCAGCGATCAACCAGGAACGTGAAATTGAAACCCTGATTTCAGCTGTGATGGGCTTGTTCGAACCTGTACTGATCCTGCTCATGGGTGGTGTTGTGCTGGTTATAGTTCTGGCGATACTACTGCCAATCTTCAATCTCAATGAGTTGGTGGCATGACTATGGCGTATTGATCCGGAATTTCGCCGGGACTTGAGCCGATGTGGCAATTTGTGTGATAGTTGCTCCTTACTGGCTTGCCACAAAAACCAAGGATAATTATGCAGGCAACTCCACATATCTGGCTGGGTGACGATGGTATTATGCGGATCAGGTTTCCACAGGATTACCAACTTACACTGACTGATATTCGTGAGTTGAATCGACAACATCACGACATCAGCAAAGTCTGCCGCCCCTTGCTGGTCTATGCAGAAACCGTTGCCGCCGCCGAGCATGAAGCGCAGCAGTTTGCATCAAGCCGGGAAGCCGTAGAAGTTGTCAGTGCGATGGCGGTTATTGTCAGGTCATTTTTTACCCGTGCGCTGGCGGATATTTTCATGCGGTTCAACAAACCGCCCTACCCGACACAGGTGTTTACCAACGAGGCGGAAGCCCTGGCCTGGCTGGAGCCTTACTGCAAGCAACTGGAAGGGAACAGTGACGAACACGGGGAAAGCGCCTGAGGGCCGTGCTGCACCTCAGTGTCGGCTCGATACCTTGCTGGCCGAAGTGCGCGCCTGTCGTGCATGTGAAACGGAGTTGCCCTTTGAACCCCGGCCAGTATTGTGCGCCAGCACCTCGGCGCGTCTGTTGATTGTCGGGCAGGCGCCCGGAACCCGTGTCCATGAAACCGGTATACCCTGGAATGATCCCAGTGGTGAGCGCTTACGCCGCTGGCTGGGGATGGATCGCGCGTTTTTCTATGATCAACGCCATGTCGCCATCATTCCCATGGGGTTCTGTTATCCAGGGCGTGGCAAGTCGGGCGATCTGCCGCCCCGGCCGGAATGTGCGGCATTGTGGCGGGAACGCTTACTGGACTGTTTGCCGGATATTGAATTGACGCTGGTGATTGGCCGTTATGCACAGCAGTATCACCTGCCGGATACCGGCCGAAGTGTGACCGCTACGGTACGACGCTGGCGCGAGTTTTTGCCGGCTGTCCTGCCAACACCTCACCCGTCACCCCGTAACCAGCTGTGGTTACGGCGTAATCCCTGGTTTGAGTCCGAGCTGGTGCCGGCCTTGCAGCGCCGCATACGGGAGCTGTTTCCGCAACGCTTCGCCTGACAGGCATTTTCACGGTATTACGCTATTTCCTGAATATTCAACGGGGTAAATTGTCGGCGCATGCCCTATTATGTGCGTATGGGGCAGAAACAGACATTGCTGGAATTTCCCTGCGACTTTCCCGTCAAGGCGATGGGTAAGGTGGATTCGGGTTTCGAAGCCCGGGCGCTGGAGATCGTACGCCGCCATGCCGCAGACTTCAGGGATGAAGACATGCGAATTGTTGCCAGCGGCAAGGGCAACTATCTGTCTGCGACCTTTGTGATACACGCAACCAGCAAGGCGCAACTGGATGCCATCTACTGTGAGCTTAGCGCATGCGAAGACATGCTCATGGTGCTCTAGGCCAGGCGCCGGCCGAGGGCAGGGTGGCGGTCAGGCGGCTCGGCTTATGTGATTACGAGCCGGTATGGCGTCAAATGCAGGCCTATACGGCCGATCGCCAGGGGGCGGCGGATGATGCCATCTGGTGGCTGGAACACCGGCCGGTGTTTACGCTGGGTATGAATGGCAAGCCGGAACACCTGCTGGACCCCGGCGATATCCCGGTGGTCCCGGTCGATCGTGGCGGGCAGGTGACCTACCACGGTCCCGGGCAACTGGTGACTTACCTGTTGCTGGATCTGCGTGCGAACAAGCTGGGCATACGGGGCCTGGTGGACTTGCTGGAACAGTCGGTGATCGACTGGCTGCAGAAGCGGGGTATTGGCGCGCGTGCGCGCCGCGATGCGCCGGGTGTGTATGTCGACGGCGCCAAGATTGCCGCACTGGGACTGCGTGTCAGGCGCGGTTGCAGTTACCACGGGCTGAGTTTTAACGTGGAGATGGACCTGGAGCCGTTTTCACGTATCAACCCCTGCGGTTATGCCGGGATGCAGGTAACGCAATTAAGCGACCTGGGTATTTCGGGTGATGTCGAATCGGTGGCGCGGGACTGGCTGCCCGGTTTGCTGGCGCGACTCGACGATGTCGCGCGGCAGAAAGCATAAACAGGTGATGAGCAGGGTTATGTCAGAACAACAGTCAAAACGTCAGCGTGGTGAAGCCAAGACGGCGCGTATCCCGATCAAGGTCGAAGTGACGGAACGCCCCATGCGCAAACCGGCCTGGATCCGCGCAAAGTCACCGGCTGGCCCGGAAGTGCAGCGGTTGAAAAACGTTTTGCGTGAACAGCGCCTGTTTACCGTTTGCGAAGAAGCGTCCTGCCCGAATCTCGGGGAGTGTTTTACGCACGGTACGGCGACTTTCATGATTATGGGTGATATCTGCACGCGGCGTTGTCCGTTCTGTGATGTCTCGCATGGTCGCCCCGATCCGCTTGATCCCGATGAACCACGGCATCTTGCCGAGACCATCCATGCCATGGCTTTGCGCTACGTGGTAGTGACTTCGGTGGATCGCGACGACCTGCGTGATGGCGGTGCCGCGCATTTTGTGAGCTGTATACAGGCTATTCGCGAACACAATCCCGAAACCCGTGTCGAAATTCTGGTGCCGGACTTCCGTGGCCGTATGGATCGCGCACTGGATATCCTGCGACAGGCGCCACCGGATGTGTTCAATCACAACCTCGAAACAGTGCCGCGCCTGTATAAAAAAGCCCGTCCCGGGTCAGACTACCAGTGGTCGCTGACACTCCTGAAACAGTTTGGCCAGGAACATCCCGGTGTGCCGACCAAATCCGGTCTGATGCTGGGGCTGGGTGAAACGCTGGAGGAAGTCGAGCAGGTGATGCGCAATATGCGTGAACATGACGTCAACATGCTCACGCTGGGGCAATACCTGCAACCGAGCAAACACCACTTGCCGGTCGATCGTTATGTTCACCCCGACGAATTCGATCAGTTGCGTAAAGTCGGTGAAGCGATGGGTTTCAGCCAGGTCGCCAGTGGGCCAATGGTGCGTTCTTCCTACCACGCAGACCAGCAAGCGGCAGGCGTACTCTGACGCGGATATCCAGTGGAGGAATTTCTGGAGCAGCCGGCAGAAAACCCGGATAATACCCGGCGATGAATGAACCTGAAAACACTGCATTGATGCTGACAATTGTCGTCGACGGGCAGCCCTGGCTGGAGTATGACCGGCGCAACGCGCTGCCGACACATCAACGGGACTACCTGGATCGTATGGATCGGAAAATGGACGAGGGCATCACGCTTGGCGCGGATCGTGTCGGGAAACCGGACCCGCTGCAACGTGCCCAGTTCGTCGCGCTGCACCTGCTGGAAGCCATACGGGATGGTGATGATGGTCTGGGTGCTGCGTCCTGTGCCTACCTGGCTAGTCGTTTGCCGGATCTTCACCAGGTCAGGCTGAATCTGGCGGGCGATGCTATTGCCGCTGAACTGGTATTCGATGAGCCTTATACGAAAGAAGTGGCTGTTGAATTTTCGCCGCGCCTGCCATGACGGGAGCGCCTGAAATGCAATGTGTGGTGTATAAAAGCCTCAGGCAGTTCGACTATTACCTGTTTGTTAAAAAAGACGATGGACTCACGCGTGTTCCCGAAACGCTGAAGACTTTGCTGGGGGAGATGCACGAAGTCACAGAGCTTGCATTGCATGCAAGGCGCAAGCTGGCCCAGGCCGATGTGCTTGAGGTGATGGCGCAGATTGAGGCGCAGGGCTTTTTCCTGCAGATGCCGCCGCGCCAGGGAACGGATACGGCGGCATCCTGATGCCGGGTTTGCCCCGATGCCGGGGCTACTGTGCAGCGCCGGTCTTGTTCCTGAAGGGTTTGGAAATAGTCGCCGGCAGCTCAACTTCACCTTTACGATTGCGTTCCGCCAGCTGTTCAATGAGGCTGTCCAGCCCGTCCCGCCGGATGGTTTCACCAAAACTGGTGCGATAAGTGATCGCAAGGCTGATGCCTTCAATACGAATATCGTATATTTTCCATTTCCCGTCCTTGAAATAGAGCTGGTATTGCACATTTACCGTCTTGCCATTGCCGATTTCGACGGTGGCGCGTACAGAAGCCTTGCGGTCACCCGGTTTGTAGCGCGACGGCTGGTAGATAATGGAATTCCTGTGGGCGATGATGTCATCGGCATAACTGGTCATGGCGGTGACATAGGAGCGTATCAGCAGGGTTTTGATTTCCTTTATCAGCTGTTTACGCTGGCTGTCACTGGCTCTGCGCCAGTACTTTCCTATCACCAGTCGTGCAATACGCGGGAAGTCGATGCGTGGCGTAATCAGCTCATCGCTGATTTTGTAGGCCACTGAATTATCTTTCTTTATCTGCTCGCGGTTGTCGTCCAGGCGATCGATGAGCTTGTTGATGGTATCGGCGACAATTGGCTGGGGATCACTGTTGGCGTCCGGTTCCGCCATGGCCTGGGCGAGAGATGCCATACCGGCAAGTAGCAGGGTGGTCAGAAACAGCCGTGTCATGTGCATTGTTGTTTTCATGAGGTGCATTGTACCTGGCTCAGGTGTGTGTGAAAGACCTACTGTACATCGAGCTTGAAACGCGCCCACACGGGGCAATGATCCGAGGGTTTCGTCATGGCGCGAATATCATATGAGATGCCGGCGTCCGTCGAATGTTCCATCAGCGGTCGGGTTGCCAGTATGAGATCGATACGCAGGCCGCGTTTCGGATCACGTTCAAAACCCCGGCTACGGTAATCAAACCAGCTAAATTTGTCATCAACCTCGGGGTAGTGGTGACGGTAGGTGTCGGTCAGTCCCCAGTCGATCAGTTGTTGCAACCATTCGCGCTCTTCCGGCAGAAAGCTGCATTTCCCGGTTTTCAGCCAGCGTTTGGCATTTTCGGGGCCAATGCCGATATCCTGTTCCAGCGGGGCGACATTCATATCACCCATCACCACAAGCGGTTGCTGCGGGTCGTAGTGCGTGCGCAGGAGTTCCAGCAGGTCATGGTAGAATTTTCGCTTGGCCGGGAACTTGGTTTCATGATCGCGGCTTTCCCCCTGGGGGAAATAGCCATTTACAATCGTCAGGGTGCGGCCGTCGGCCAGTGCAAAATCGGCGCTGATCAGGCGCCGCTGGGCATCATCGTCATCGTGAGGGAATCCCTTGCGGACTTCCAGCGGTAGCTGTTTCGACAGGATGGCCACGCCGTAGTGGGTTTTTTGCCCGTGAAACGCCGCGTGATAGCCGAGATCCTCGACCATGGCCAGTGGGAAATCCGCATCCCGGGCCTTGGTTTCCTGTATGCCAATGATATCGGGCGAATGGGCTTCAACCAGTTTTTCCAGCTGGTGGCGGCGTGTCCGGATGCTGTTTGTATTGAACGAGACAAGTTTCATTAGCGTGGTATTTTCAGGGTAATTCGCCACATTCTACTGGGCTGTCAGCAAGCGGGCAATGTGTCGTGGCGTTGCCCGTGTCCGGCGCGTTACAATCCGTTCATTCGCCCAGGCGGCAATCACAGGATAACCATCTCTATGAGCAGTGTAGTGGCCGACAGTTCCGTTCCTGAAGCACCCTCCCGGGTACATGAAGCCTTTGAGTGGATTCGCAGTGAGCGTATCGACTCCCTTAACCTGGTAGTCGAGGAATACCGGCACCGGGTGACGGGTGCTGCACATTACCACCTGGCGACGCACAAACCCGAGAATGTCTTCCTGGTGGCCCTGCGTACCGTGCCGATGGATTCGACAGGTGTTGCGCATATTCTTGAACATACGGCGTTGTGTGGCAGCAAACACTACCCGGTTCGTGACCCGTTTTTCATGATGATTCGCCGTTCGCTGAACACCTTCATGAATGCATTTACGAGTAGTGACTGGACGGCCTACCCGTTTGCCAGCCAGAATCGCAAGGACTTCAACAATCTTCTCGATGTCTACCTGGACGCGGTGTTTTTCTCGCGGTTGCACGAGCTGGATTTCGCCCAGGAAGGCCACCGTGTCGAATTTGCCGAAGCGGATAATGCGGAAAGCGACCTGGTGTTCAAGGGCGTGGTGTTCAACGAAATGAAAGGTGCGATGAGTTCGCCGGCCAGCACCCTGTGGCAGACCCTGACCAAATACCTGTTCCCGACCACGACCTACCACTACAACAGCGGTGGCGATCCCGAGTGTATCCCCGACCTGGCCTATGAAGACCTCAAGGCGTTTTACCGCACTCACTATCACCCGTCCAATGCCGTGTTTATGACCTTTGGCGATATCCCCGCCATCGAGCATCATGCGCGGCTGCACGACAGGGCCCTGTCGCAGTTTGAGCGCCTGGATGTGCACATTGCTGTCGGCGATGAAAAACGTTACCACGCCCCCGTCTACGTACAGGAGAGTTATGCGTTTGACGAGCCCGGTGAGGTGGGTGACAAGACCCACCTGGTGATGGGCTGGTTGCTGGGGCCGAGCATTAACCTGAAGCAGCAGCTGGAGGCGCATTTGCTGGAAGGCGTCCTGCTGGACGACAGCGCTTCGCCACTGCGCCGGGCACTGGAAACCACCGACCTTGGCAGCGCACCATCACCACTGTGCGGGCTGGAAGCCTCCAATCGTGAAATGAGTTTTGTCTGCGGTCTGGAGGGCAGTCGCCCCGAACACACGCACGCACTGGAAAAACTGGTACTGGATGTACTCCGCGACGTGGCTGACAAGGGTATCGAAAAGTCACGCGTGGAAGCCGTACTGCACCAGTTGGAACTGGGACAGCGGGAGATTTCGGGTGACGGCTATCCCTACGGCTTGCAGCTGGTCCTGGAGATGCTTTCGTGTGCAACCCATCGCGGTGACCCGGTGGCGCTGTTGAATCTCGACCCGGTGCTGGATGAATTGCGTGAGTGTATCCAGGACCCGGATTATATTCCCGGGCTGGTCCGGAAACTGCTGCTGGATAACATGCACCGGGTGCACGTTACGCTGGCGCCGGATACCGGCCTGTCGGCGCGTCGCGATGCGGCAGAGGCCCGGCGACTGGCCCTGATGAAAGCGCAAATGGACGAGGCGCAGAAAGCGGCGGTAATTGCCCGGGCGAAGACCCTGGCCGAACGTCAGGCGCAGCAGGACGATCCTTCACTGCTGCCCAAGG
>Ga0256829_1001561_pt1:0-15000 | contig 18539 bp, 16 predicted proteins | sample 131447metaG_FD_185979 | JGI IMG/M metagenome (GOLD analysis project Ga0256829, IMG submission 185979) | Hydrothermal vent microbial communities from Lau Basin, Pacific Ocean - 131-447 | ecosystem: Environmental > Aquatic > Marine > Hydrothermal vents | place: Pacific Ocean: Lau Basin...
CTGCAGAAGGCCTGTCCGATCCGCATACAAAAAATCCTCACGGACAACGGAAAGGTATTTACCGACCGCCTCTTTACCGAAGAAGGGCGCAAGCCAACGGGCGATCATCTGTTTGACCAACTCTGCAGGGCGCTCGATATCGAGCATCGGTTGATACGACCAAGGCACCCGCAAGCCAAAAAAAGCCATATGATCATGCGGGAGTTGACAGCTAGCCCGAATGAGAAATGCGGGCGAGTTGTTTGTTGGCGAAACCCACGAGCCGCTTGAATGCGGAGAACTGGGACGCTGTAAGTGCGCATTCGAGCTGTCGACGGTCAGCGTAGATCACTCCGAACGAGGCACCATCCTCGAACAGTGAACCGCAAAAGAAATGATCCATACGGGTGGCTTGCCTGGCTTCGTGAGGATAAAGCTGGATGAATTTTGGCGTCTCAGTGCCACGCACCCACACGGCCGCCGGTTTTTGCATCAGACGTCCGAACAAGTCTTCCGCCGCTACACGAAGGCTGAATCGGTGCAGGGCGTAATCGTAATCCGCGCCCACCAAGGTGTCGGCTTCTAAGCCTGTGTGCCCCTCATTCTCGACGCGCTTTCGCCCGAAAATCACTCGATTCATTCCAAGACCACTGTAACAGGTATCCAGAAGCGCCTGGACGATATCATGCCGGTTTTTGGCACGCAGTAGGCGTTGTTCTCCCAGCTTGAGCCAAGTCGAATCCGGAGCCTGGCAAAAGGTCGGCGGAAAAATATTCGTTCCTGCAGGGGGAATGAGCGAAGGCTGTTGTATGGATCCAAAGTATTTTCCGCTCGTTTCGTTGAAGTCTGTGATGAGTGCATCCAGCTGCTCGACGAGCGAACCCAAATCGAGTTCCAGATGATGCGCGCAGGCTTCCAGATCGATTTCTGCCTGAAGCGTATTCCATCCGGCGAATGCATGATGCGCGAGTCTGGAGGCAAACAAAGGGCCAATGCCACGAGCGCTGAGAGGTTGATGGGGGTTTGTGGCCTCTTTCAGGAATTCTGGAAACCCCCATGCTTCCATGAGGGTGTGGCCAAGATCGGCGATAGAGGTTCCAAAAATCACATAGGCGGCTTCCTGAGGGTAATTGCCCGCCTGGCGCGCGAGCGCCTCATATTCGTGCATCTCTTGGCTGGCCACCTTCCACAGAGCCAATTCTCCCGCATGCACGAGCTGGCTGGCCAGGGTGATCTCTCCCGGTTCCAGTTCACGGCGTTCTATGGCGATGAGGTTGCCGATATAACCACTCAGCGCCGTGCGCGCCAATGCGGTTTTGTACTCTTTTAGATAATCCGGCGCGATGGTTTGTTCGGCCTGAGGCAGATTTTCGGCCAGTTTTTGAATCGGCCCAATACCCAGTAGCATGGCGGCTTGCAAAAGGGTAGTAACGGGATTGTCGAACCGCCGCCGCGGGCGATTCACGGCATGATAAAAAACGGCGGTGACCAAGGCGGGATCATGCGCCAATACTTCTTCAATCTCCTTGGCGGATAACTCGGATTTCTGCGCCAGTCGCTCCAGATTTTTGAGAGTTTGTTTCAGAATTGGAAAATCGGGATTCATCGTCCAAGTGCCTATCGTTATTTATTGCTGGCAATTATCCTGCTGTTTATTGTCACCCGCAAAAGCCCGACAAACTCCGAGCGTTATTCAAACTCTCTGCCAAGGCTCCTTCGATGAGTCAGAAAAGAAGGAGAGACGCGGATTTTATGAAGAATAGTAGTTGCTTGCGATGAGAACAAGCTCAGACCCTTCCCCCGCGCCGCCAAGCGGGCATGTAAGAGGCTGATTTATATTCCAGATGTGAGGTACAACCTTGGGATTCGGCCCAAGATGATCTAAGCTATGACAAGGATTTGTAATACATGCATTTGGCCATAAGGATATGAGTAGATTTGTTTGAAAAATCTGCGCGTTCTTAAGAATGCCCGCCGAATGCCGATAAGAAGATAGAATGCTGTTGAGTTTGTTCGTCAAGCGGAAGGAAAATCCATGAATGCGATTCTGGGTACCCTGGTAGTCATCATCAGCGTTATGGGCGGGTATATTCTGAGTCATGGCCATATCGCAGTATTGATCCAGCCTTTCGAAGTCATGATCATCGTCGGTGCCGCCACCGGTGCGTTTCTCATTGCCAACCCCTTTAGCGTGGTCAAGCGTATTTTCAAGAGCGTGCCGGCGTTGCTCGGTGGATCGAAATACAAAAAAGACACCTATCTGGAACTGCTCGCCCTGATGCATGATTTGTTCGTGAAAGCGCGCAAGGAGGGTTTGATGGCGGTGGAAGGAGACATAGAAGAGCCTGAGGAAAGCGAGCTGTTCGCCAAATATCCTTCCATTATGAAAAACCATCACGCGATCGAGTTCATTTCCGACTACATGCGCCTCATCATTTCCGGAGGCATGAATCCTTTCGAGCTGGATAACCTGATGTCGCTGGAACTTGAAACCCATCATGACGAGGCCGAGAAGCCAGCCACCGCCGTCAACCGGGTGGCGGACGCCTTGCCCGGCTTCGGTATCGTGGCGGCGGTGCTCGGCGTTGTGATCACCATGGGGAGTCTTGACAAGCCACCCCAGATCATCGGCGAACATGTGGCCGCGGCTTTGGTTGGCACCTTTCTCGGTATTCTTTTGGCTTATGGTTTTGTGGCCCCGACCGCGATAGCGCTGGAGTACCGGGCCGAAGACGAAGCGGCTTTCTTCGAGGTGATAAAATCATGCATTCTGGCGCAAGTGCAGGGTTACAGCCCGCAGATCGCAGTGGAGTTCGGGCGCAAGACCATGCCGCCTTCCATTCGTCCGAGTTTCCAGGAGCTGGAAGAGTTTCTGAAGGAACAGCGCGACTGATCAGCCCATGGCAGATTCGGCTAATGGCTGCATGCTGAGTTGATCCCGGTTTCCTTCGCTGCCGGAAGGTGAAACAGAGGGAAATGTAATGGACGATAAAAAACAACCGATAGTCATCAAGAAGGTCTACAACACCCATGGCCATCATGGGGGCGCATGGAAGGTGGCCTATGCCGACTTCGTGACGGCAATGATGGCGTTTTTCCTTCTCATGTGGCTGCTCGGTTCCACCACGCCGCAACAGCGGGTGGGTTTGTCCAAGTTCTTCACCAATCCCAGCGCGATTCAAGGGCCGGGTGGAGCCAGTACCAGCATGATCAAGCTCGGCGGTACGCAAAACATGCCGACCGGTCCCACGCAGGAAACCAGTCTGGGCGGCTCGCCTACGCCCAGTCAGGCCCAATTGAGCCGTGAGGCGGCCATGCTCGACCGTCAGCGGCTCAAGGCGCTGGAAATGCAGCTCAAGGAAGCCATTGCCAAGAGCCAGATACTCAAGCCATACAAGGATCAGCTGAAAATCGATCTCACCCCGGAAGGCTTGCGTATCCAGATCGTCGATCGGCAAAACCGTCCCATGTTCCAACAAGGCAGTGCCGACTTGATGCCCTACGCCAAACAAATACTCGAGAAAGTGGGCACCTTTTTGAAAACCGTTCCCAACAAGGTCATCATCACGGGATCCACGGATGCCTATATGTTCCGCAACGGGCAAATGAGCAACTGGCTGTTGTCGGCCGAACGCGCCAATAGCGCCAGAGTGGCATTGATTGCGGGGGGGATGCCAAAAAACAGGGTGGCGGAGATCGTGGGGCTGAGCGATACCGTCCTTTTCGACAAAAAGAATCCATATGCCGCTGTGAATCGGCGGATCAGCATTATCGTGCTCAATCAGAAGGCAGAAAAGGCGGTGGCGCGCGCCAATCGCTACGCTGTGGGTGCAAATGCGCCGTTGCCAGCCAAGACGACAGCCGCTTCGCCAGGGACTGTGGGCGCGAATACCCACGCCGCCCCGGCGCATTGAGCGTTATGGCGAGATTCCGCTTGCGGAAGGTTTTGGCTCATCCTTGTCTGGCAAAAAGATGAGCAGCAGGTCGTTGTGAAAACGCCAGCCCAGCGGACTGGGCCTTAGCCTGTTGCCTTCTCTTTCCAGCAAGCCGAGTGAGATGGCGTGCGCCACACCCGACTGCAGATGTCCTCTTGAGAGACCGGTGCGTGCTTCGAATAGTGCCATGTCGAAGCCTTCTCGCAGACGCAAGGCATTGAGCATGAACTCAAAAACCCGTTGGCCGGGCTCCACCCAGTTTTCCCCGCCCCACGCCTTGCCTGCCTGCGCGCCGGCCATGTATTGTTCAGGCTGGCGCAGTTTCCAACGGCGAAGGAGCCGCCCTTCGCTAGCAAGAGTAATTTTTTCGTGCGCGCCAGCGCCCAGCCCCAGGTAATCGCCGAAGGTCCAATAGTTGAGATTGTGCCGGCATTGCTGACCCTGGCGAGCGTAGGCCGAGACTTCGTATTGCCGCAAACCGGCGCGTTTGAACTTTTCCTGCGCGGCCCGTTGCATGTAATCAATGGTTTCATCTCCGGGAAGGCGAGGTGGCCGATGGTTGAATGCGGTATTTGGTTCGAGGGTGAGTTGATAGTAGGACAGATGTTCTGGAGTAAACTCGAGCGCCATTTCCACATCGGCGAGCGCGCTTTCGATGGCCTGCCCAGGCAAACCAAACATAAGATCGAGATTGATGTTGTCAAAACCCGCCCGCCGCGCTACTTCCACGGCACGGCGCGCCTGGTAGCCATCGTGAATACGGCCGATTTTCTTGAGAAGAGCTGAATCGAAGCTTTGAATGCCGATGGAAAGACGATTGATTCCAATCTGCCGGTACTCGGAGAAGCGAGCCTGTTCGAAGGTGCCTGGATTGGCTTCCAGGGTGATTTCCATGTCCGGCCGCAGCGGCAGCCGCATGCACAAGCCATCGAGCAAATCGGCCACGGCTTTGGGGGTAAAGAGACTTGGCGTGCCTCCGCCGATGAACACGCTTTCTATACGCCGCCCCCAGATACGCGGCAATTCCTCGTCGAGATCGGCCAGTACGGCATTGACGTACGCCTGCTCAGGAAGATCGCCGCTCTGCTGGAAGGAGTTGAAGTCGCAATACGGACATTTGCGAACGCACCATGGCAGATGGATGTAGACTGCCAAAGGAACGGGTTGGTCGAAGCCGCCGGCGCCGATCGCCATTATTCGGCGGACAAGGCGGCTAAAAGGCGGCGAAGCGCCTGGCCGCGGTGACTGAGCCGGTTTTTCTCCTCGGGCGGCAATTCTGCCGCGCTGGCGTTTTTCCCGGCCACCAAAAACAGCGGATCATAACCAAAGCCGCCTTCGCCGCGAGGTGATTCCAGAATGCGACCTTCCCAACTTCCTTCGGCGATCAGCGGCGAAGCATCGGCATGATGGCGCATGAACACGATGACGCTGCGAAATCGCGCGTTGCGCGCGCGCGATGGAAGCCCTTCCAACGCGCGTAAAAGTTTTGCATTGTTGTCTGCCGCCTTTGCGGCAGGGCCGGCGTAGCGGGCGGAGAAAACTCCGGGCGCGCCGCCAAGAGCGTCGACTTCCAGCCCGGAGTCGTCGGCGATCGCTGGCAATTGGGTATGCAAAGCGGCATGACGGGCCTTGATAATGGCATTCTCGACGAAAGAAAGGCCGGTTTCCTCGGCCTCGGGAATCCCGACCTCGGATTGTGGCACCACTTCTACGCCAAGGGTTTTCAATAGAGCACCAATCTCTTTTATCTTGCCGGTATTGCCGCTGGCGAGGACGACACGTTCGACGCCTGCCAGATGTTTCGGCTTCATTCGGCCAGGGCCGCCCGCTGGGCGGCAATGATTTCGACGATGCCTTTTTCGGCCAGGTTCAGCATGGTATCGAGTTCATCGCGGCGAAAAGCATGACCCTCTGCGGTACCTTGTATCTCGATGAAGTGGCCGGCATCGTTCATGACGACATTCATATCCGTTTCGGCCTCGGAATCTTCGGCATAATCAAGATCAAGCACTGCCATGCCACCATGGATGCCGACTGAAACGGAGGCCACCATGCCATGTAGCGGGTCGCGCTTGAGTGTGCCCCGCTTGCGAAGGCCGGAGATGGCATCGCACAACGCCACCCATCCACCGCTGATGGAGGCCGTGCGGGTACCGCCATCGGCCTGAATGACATCACAATCGATAACGATCTGACGCATGCCCAAGGCCTCCAGATCCACGGCCGCCCGCAGCGAGCGGCCTATGAGCCGCTGGATCTCCATGGTGCGGCCACCTTGTTTGCCGCGACTGGCTTCGCGTGCCATGCGCGAACCGGTTGAGCGTGGCAGCATGCCGTATTCTGCCGTGATCCAGCCTCGTTTGCTTCCTTTGAGCCAGGGGGGTTGGCGTTCTTCGATGGTGGCGGTGCAAATAACCTTGGTATCGCCAAAACTGACTAGCACCGAACCTTCTGCATGGCGTGTGTAACGGCGTTGAAAACTGATAGGGCGCAACTCATCGGGCGCGCGGCCGCTGGGACGCATGGCACTCTCCTGGCAAGAAATGTAGAGCGGCATTATAGTCATATCGGCAGGACTCGAAAATCGGAGCAATGGAGGACGCAGATGGTAAAAAGCATGACAGCCTTTGCGCGCGCTGAGATGCAGGGCGAGTGGGGCGTGTTGAGCGCCGAACTGCGCAGCGTGAATCATCGCTATCTGGATATCAGCCTGCGCCTGCCGGATGAGCTGCGCGCTATTGAAGGCCGCATGCGGGAGCTTCTCCGCTCGGCGCTCGTCCGCGGCAAAGTCGAATGTGTTTTTCGTTACCAGGCTCCGACGATGGATCAGGTCGGCATCGAGGTGGATCTCGACAGGATTCGTTCTCTGTTGCGGGCGGGAGCGGAAGTCGAGCGCCTTATCGGAGATTATTCGCCGTACCCCATCATGGATGTGATGCGCTGGCCAGGCGTGGTGCGCGAACCGCAGCGAAACTTGGAGACGGTTCAATCACAGGCGTTGGGGATGCTGCATGGACTGATACACGATTTTGTCGTTACCCGTGAGGCCGAGGGGGCACGGTTGGCGAAAATGCTTCGTCAGCGTGCCGACGCCATTGCCGCCCAGCTCGATGCCTTGCGCGCCCACCGTAAAGACTGGCGGGCAGGATTGATGGATAAATACCGCAAGCGCCTGGCTGAGTTCGAAATGGAGGTCGATTCAGGACGGCTCGAGCAGGAACTCGCGCTGGTAGTGCAGCGCCTGGACGTGGATGAAGAGCTGGATCGCTTGGACAGTCATCTAGCCGAGTTGCACGCCATTCTGGATCGACAGGAGCCGATTGGCCGACGGCTGGATTTTCTGATGCAGGAATTCAATCGCGAGGCCAACACCTTGAGCGCCAAATCCGCAGACATCGAAACCACGCAGGCAGCGATCGAACTCAAGGTGTTAATAGAGCAAATGCGTGAGCAGGTGCAAAACATCGAGTGACAGGGCGGAATTGATGCGATGAAAAAGGTGTATGCCGCCCCAGACCTTCTCAGTGTAGGGAATATGCGCAATCTGTTGCGTCAGGCCGGTATAGAGTCCTTTTTGCGCAATCAGTATCTGGTCGGTGCCCTGGGCGATTTGCCGGTCAACGAGTGCTGGCCTGAGATCTGGGTCGACGATGCAGATGAAATGCGCGCTTTGGCTTTTTTGGCGGAACTCGATCGAGAAGCGTCAAAACCCCGTCCGGCGTGGCTGTGCCCATCTTGTGGAGAGCGCAATGAGGGGCAGTTCAGCGAGTGTTGGCATTGCGGCGCACAACGTCCTGCTGGCGAGTAAATTTGAATGCATCCCTTGAAAATATCTCTACTGCCTCCATTTATAAATCAGCAATAAATCAAATGTATTCAAGGAGGTTTCATTATGGCTATGGTTCCGTATCAACCTGCAAGTATTCTCGATCAGTTATATCGTGAAATGGATCGTGCCTTCGGTTCCGTCAATCGTGCGGAAGAATCTGCCGTGAGCGATTGGCTGCCGGCTGTGGATATCAAGGAGGAAGATGACGCGTTCATCATTCACGCGGATGTGCCCGGCGTCGATCCCAAGGATATTGACATACAAATGGAAAATGGCGTTCTCACCCTGCGCGGGGAACGCAAGTGGGACAAGGAAGAGGAGAAGAAAGGGTACAAACGTGTCGAACGGGTGCGCGGGACATTTTTCCGCCGTTTCACTTTGCCGGATACGGCCGACGCGGACAAAATTGCCGCCAAGGTCGATAAAGGCGTGCTGGAGATTCGTATCCCCAAACAAGAGAAAGTGCGCCCACGCAAGATAACCGTGCAAGGATAAAGTTTGACGAGCGCCCTCTTAAAGAGGGCGCTTTTGCGTGGTGCGCCAGTCACACGGCGCTGCGCGCCATGCTTGGTGCTATTCCCCGAACTGTGGTGGCGAAGGGATGATTTGCGGGTGGAAGTTTCCTACCGGCCCGGCAAGGGGAATGGTTAGCCGAACGGCAAGGGTGCCCATCGTGAGGTGAGATCCGAAGGAAGCTGAAGGCAAGGCACTGGCCGACGATCAGGGCCAGGCTGTTGACCGGGCAGTACATGCCCTCGCTGCTACGCCGGATGGACATCCCCAAGCCTCAAGGCGGGGGTGCGGACACTTGGCATCCCGATGCTGGCGATGCTGGCGGATCGACTGATCCAACAGGCGTTACATCAGATGCTCTCGCCGATCTTCGAACCCACCTTTCGGTTCACAGCTACGGCTTCCGGGCGGGAAAGAACGCCCATCAAGCGGTACAACAGGCCCAGCGGTACGTGGCCGAAAGGAATCGGGCGGTGGTAGATCTGGAGCTGGAGAAATTCTTCGACCGGGTGTGCCACGACCTGCTGATGGGCCGGCTGGCGAAGAGGATCGCAGACCGCCGGGTACTGCAACTGATCCGCCGCAGTCGACGGGCGGAAGAACGACTGCGGGCGAGCCTGACCCGGTTTCTGGCGGAGCGCCCCAAGCTCAAAGTCTACGAGACCAAGAGCGCGGTGGCCCGCCATGGCAGCCGAAGTTTCTGGGCTCCGGCCTGACCGGCACAAGGCCGCGAGGCGCCGGATCGCGGTGCAGGGCCGGAGATGGCTGGTGTAGAAGACCCCGGACGTGATCAGGGGTACGCGAGGTCGCAGCCTGCGTCACACCATCGACCCACTCAACTCGAGCTTGCGCGGCTGGGTGGCTACTTCAATCTGACCGAAGCCAAGGGGTACTGGAAGAGCTGGATAGGTGGATTCGACGCAAGCGGCGGTGCATTCTGTGGCGGCAATGGGAACGACCGCATACACGGGCGCGCCACCTGATGAAAGCGGGGCTGGATGAAGAGCGGGCATTTCGCGCGGCCCTCAACCGGCATGGTCCCTGGTGGGACAGTGGCGCGAGCCACATGCACCTAGCGTACCGCAAGTCTTACTTTGATCGTTTGGGGCTGGTATCACTGCTCGACACCGTGCGGCGACTTCAGTGTATCTCATGTACCGCCGGAAGCGGAACCGCGCGTCCGGTGGTGTGAGAGGGCGGCAGGGTGACCCCGCCTCCTACTCGACTGTGCCCAGCATGGGTGCTGCCTGCGGGTGGAAATCCCGCCACGAACTGGTTACGTTGAGTGAAGTGAAGCGCGGCTGCGGAAGGGTGACATCCACGATCGTGCCGGTGCTCACCTTCAGACCATTCTCCTGAAGGTATTCACCGATCAGCACAAACAGCCGGTCGCTAAGGTTGTGCCGTTTCAGCAGATGCCGAAACTTGCAGAGGGTGGTCTCATCCGGCGCTGGCTCCCGGCTCGGCTCGATGCCCACAAACCGGTGCATCGCCGGGAAGCGTACAGCGCTTCTTCCACCGCAGGATCCGACAGGTTGAATCAATGTTGCAGGAAATGTATGCGCAGCATGCGTTCGATGCCGATCGGAGGACAGCCGCCCCCCTCGCCCTTGGAATAAAAAGGGCTCGATCACTCCGGAAAGTTCCGCCCAGGGAGTGACCCTGTGGTTGCGCCCGCAGGGTGGATCGCGCCCAGTATCGCTCGTCTGCGAGCGCCGGTCACTCGAGGTAGGTTGCCGGGGCGGGACTGCAAGGTCTGGTGAGCAAGCCAGGCAAAGGCCATGGCTTCTATCCAATCCGGGTCGATCCCATATATAGCGGTGGATTCTATGATCGTCTCGGGCAAGCACGCTGCTAGGCGTTTCATGAGTTGAGGGTTATAGGCGCCTCCTCCGCATACGAGCACACGATGGCATCCCGGTAAATGATCCAAAATCGCCTGAGCCGCGCTGCGTACGGTCAATTCGACGAGTGTGGCTTGGATGTCAGCAGGAGAGAGCAATGCACCACTTAGGTAGTGCTCAAGCCACGCGGCATTGAAGTATTCACGTCCGGTGCTTTTGGGTGGTGGGAGTGCAAAGTATCGATCAGCCAGGAGCTTTTCTAAAAGCGCATCATTGCAGTGGCCTGCGGCCGCGAGCGCTCCATTCATGTCACATGATGTCCCTAGGTGCCGTTGCGATTGAATGTCCAGCAAGACATTCCCAGGCCCCGTATCGAATCCACTGACTTCAGCCAAGGATCGGCCTGCGGGAAGCAGCGTAAGATTGGCCATTCCGCCGATGTTGAGAATGGCTCGATTCTCGTGTTCCACGTGGAATAGGGCAGCGTGGAAAGCAGGGACAAGGGGGGCGCCCTGGCCACCTGCGGCAATATCTCTTTGCCTGAAATTCGCCACTGTGGTGATGCCTGTGCGTTCGGCAATCCGGGCCGGATCGCCAAGTTGCAAGCTGAATGGAAAATCGCCGTGGGGGTGATGCCAGAGAGTCTGGCCATGACTTCCGATGGCTTTGATTTGCTCGGGTTGTAGGGATTGAAGCTTGAGCAATGTTTGAGCCGCCGCAGCGAAAAGTTCTCCTAAATCTGCATCTAGCTCTCCAAGTTGAATCAGGCAGGCAGAGGTTTTCGTTGGTTCGTTTTGCGCCAGCGCAAGTAATCGATTGCGGACTTTTCTAGGTAGTTCTGTTTTGTTTGTACAGATGAGTTTCGTGCCGTTGGAAAGATCTATCAGGCACGCGTCGATGCCGTCCATGCTGGTGCCAGACATCAAGCCGATATATAAGTCGCTCATTTTTCATTTAGGAGCGCGATCTGCATGTCGTGGTAGTTGGTTAACTGCGTAAACAAGGGGAGAGTTTTGGATTTGAAATCAGAAAGATACTTCTTGTCGATCGGGCGAGCGCTCGGTAGTTTGACGGTCAAAGGATTCTTGTGGCGGCCATTGACGCGAAATTCATAGTGCAGGTGAGGCCCTGTGGCTAGTCCGGATTTTCCTACATAACCGATGATTTGGCCTTGTTTAACTGTTGCGCCAACATGGATGGAAGGAGCGAAGCGGGATAAATGGCCATAGGCGGTGCTATACGTGAGGCCGTGTTTTAACACTATGAATCGTCCATATCCGCCATACCAGCCCGAAAAGGTTACTTTGCCATCACCTGCTGCTTTGATTGGGGTGCCAATCGGCGCCGCATAATCAACCCCTTTGTGAGCGCGAACACGATTCAATATCGGGTGTTTTCTATGCAGGTTGAATCTCGAGCTAATATATCTGAACTGAACGGGCGTGCGTAGGAAGGCTTTATGAAGGCTTCGCCCGCCAGGAGTGAAATAGCCTGTTTTCCCATCCGGTGTAGTATAACGCAGGGCTATGAACCGACGTCCCTGGTTGATGAATTCAGCGGCAAGAATATTGCCTTCGCGAATCGGAAGGCCCTTCTTGCTATAAAGGGCATCATAAACCACCGTGAAATGATCGCCTTGGCGGAGGTTGAGAGCAAAATCGATATCCCAGGCAAAGATTTTTTCCAGTTGCAAGATGAGCCTGTCCGGCAAGCCGGCTCGATGTGCATCTACAAAGAGAGAGTTTTGAATGCTGCCATCCGCGTAGAATATGCGGTGTTCGAAGTTTTCTTTTATTTCTACCGCCTTGAATTGCCCCCCCTCCTTAATAAATGAAAGGGGCTTGGTGCCAGGACTGAGGTACTCTATCCTGACTAATCTGGCGTTCTTGATTATGATCCGTATAGTATCTTTTGGTTTCAATGTCCGACTCAACTTACTCGCAGCCGGATTTTTCAGGAATAAGGCGAGTTCGCTGAACAACCCTGCACGGGAGAATATGGATGAAACTGTATCTCCTCGTTTGACAACGAAGCTAAAGGGTTTTGTCTTTTGTTGCTTATGAATGCTTGGGTCTGCGATTGATTTGGGAATGGTCAGCGGGATATTCAGGTGTGCATGGGGCATGTAACTTTTATTATTTCTTGAATTATCCTCTCTTGATGAATTGGCCTTGGAATCCGTTGTATTTAGCGTAAGGAACCCCAGGAGTGCCAAGCCAGCGATGCTGGTTGTGCCGATGGTTGCTAAGTGATACCTCCGCAACCCGATTTTCTTGTAAGTTTGTTTTGATGGTTTGAAATCGTTGTTAAGCATAGCGATATTTGCGGTTGCCTTATGGTCTGCGAATGTTGAACCTTAAAGCCCGTAGCGGCTATTGGTCAATGAGAGCGTGTTATTAATTGGAGAACGGTATGGGTTTGATCGCCAATGACTTGAGCATTTTGCGAAAAGGGATTGATGAAATTTTACCTGAAGGGGAATTGGAGGCGCGTTTGGCGTTGAACAAACGATTGCGGGTCAAAGCAGGTTTTGATCCCACTGCCCCGGATCTTCATCTTGGACATACTGTGTTGCTTAATAAGATGCGTCAATTCCAAGACTTGGGGCATGAGGTGATCTTTTTGATTGGTGATTTCACTGGAATGATAGGAGACCCGACCGGAAAGAGCGCGACTCGGCCAGCGCTCACCCAAGAAGAAGTGAAAGAAAATGCGCGCACATATGAACAGCAAATTTATAAAATCCTCGATCCCGAAAAAACCATCATCATGTTCAACTCGACATGGATGGATAAGCTGGGTGCGGCAGGCATGATTCAGCTGGCGTCAAAGCATACAGTTGCCCGAATGCTTGAGCGGGATGATTTTCACAAAAGATATAGTGAAGGGCGTCCCATTGCCATCCATGAGTTCCTTTACCCCTTGATCCAAGGATATGATTCTGTGGCGCTAAAAGCTGATATAGAGTTGGGTGGGACAGATCAAAAGTTCAATCTTCTTGTGGGGCGGGAGATGCAAAAGGCTTACGGTCAGGAGCCGCAGGTGGTGATGACGATGCCGATCCTCGAGGGGCTGGATGGTTCACAAAAGATGAGTAAATCCCTGAACAATTATATTGGGGTAAACGAGTCGCCAGATAGTATGTTCGGCAAGATCATGTCGATTTCCGATAAATTAATGTGGCGCTACTTCGAGTTATTGAGTTTTCGGCCGCCCTGGGAGATTGCGGCCCTGCGAGAGCAAGTGCGAAATGATCGCAATCCGCGAGATGTGAAGTTCGAATTGGCAATGGAGATTGTTTCCCGGTTTCATTCATCCAAAAGCGCGGAGAAAGCCAAAGCCGCATTCATAGAACAATTCCAGAGAGGAGGGGTGCCTGATGACATCCCGACCATTGATCTAGTTGTCGGTATGGACGGAATGCCGCTACCAAATGTACTGAAGGCTATAGGTCTCTGTGCAAGCACGTCAGAAGCCATAAGAATGGTGCGGCAACGCGCGGTACGCGTGGATGGGGCCAGGGTTGATGATGTTGGTTTGCATATCAATGGGGGGGCGGAGGTTCTCCTCCAAGTTGGCAAACATCGGTTTTCTAGGGTCAGGGCTAGTAAATAAATTTAAGCTTGACTGAGTCCCCCTGATGCGTATAATGCGCCACCTCGCATGGGTGTGTGGGTTATATATACTTAAATCCATACATGCAAAGCAATGATCATGGCGCGAATTTAAGTTTTGTTTTAAGAAAAATCGCCCTTGACAAAAAGATTTTAAGGAGTAAACTGCTCCATCTCGCGATGATGACCTAATTTATATGGGTTGTTGACAAGAGAAAAAAAGGCTTTATAATAGAAAAGCTCGATCCGGCGAAATGCTGGATTGGATCATTAAAAAAATGTGAGTTAGGTGACTTGTGTGGGTGCTCACTTCGTAAAGGCAGTGTTGCCAAACGAGGGTGAGTAACCCGAAACTCGTCGAGTTTCGATCACCTTCAGTATGAGTTTTGCGGTAAAACCGCTAAATGTATAAACTGAAGAGTTTGATCCTGGCTCAGATTGAACGCTGGCGGCATGCCTAACACATGCAAGTCGAACGGTAACAGGAGCAGCTTGCTGCTTGCTGACGAGTGGCGGACGGGTGAGTAACGCGTGGGAATCTGCCTAGTAGTGGGGGATAGCCCGGAGAAATCCGGATTAATACCGCATACGCCCTACGGGGGAAAGCAGGGGATCTTCGGACCTTGCGCTATTAGATGAGCCCGCGTCTGATTAGCTTGTTGGTGAGGTAATGGCTCACCAAGGCGACGATCAGTAGCTGGTCTGAGAGGATGATCAGCCACACTGGGACTGAGACACGGCCCAGACTCCTACGGGAGGCAGCAGTGGGGAATATTGGACAATGGGGGCAACCCTGATCCAGCAATGCCGCGTGTGTGAAGAAGGCCTGCGGGTTGTAAAGCACTTTCAGTAGGGAGGAAAAGCCAGAGGTTAATACCCTCGGGTCTTGACGTTACCTACAGAAGAAGCACCGGCTAACTCCGTGCCAGCAGCCGCGGTAATACGGAGGGTGCGAGCGTTAATCGGAATTACTGGGCGTAAAGGGTGTGTAGGCGGCTAGGTAAGTCAGATGTGAAATCCCCGGGCTTAACCTGGGAACTGCATCTGATACTGCTTGGCTAGAGTTTGGTAGAGGGTAGTGGAATTCCCGGTGTAGCGGTGAAATGCATAGATATCGGGAGGAACACCAGTGGCGAAGGCGGCTACCTGGACCAAAACTGACGCTGAGGCACGAAAGCGTGGGGAGCAAACAGGATTAGATACCCTGGTAGTCCACGCCCTAAACGATGAGAACTAGCCGTTGGGAGCAACTCTGCTCTTAGTGGCGTAGCTAACGCGTTAAGTTC
>Ga0256829_1001562_pt1 | contig 18537 bp, 20 predicted proteins | sample 131447metaG_FD_185979 | JGI IMG/M metagenome (GOLD analysis project Ga0256829, IMG submission 185979) | Hydrothermal vent microbial communities from Lau Basin, Pacific Ocean - 131-447 | ecosystem: Environmental > Aquatic > Marine > Hydrothermal vents | place: Pacific Ocean: Lau Basin | collected...
ATCTTGAAAAAATGGTATTTCTTACTCAGGGTAGTAACTTTGCATAGAAACACCACCTGCCTCTCGTCTATTGATTCAGAGTTAGTGATTTTTTAGGATGTGGAAAATTCTATTTCGTGATTTGGGATTATTAAATTTATTGTCATACGAAAAAATATTTGCTTCCACCCAAAAAGAAATGCCTTTGATAGAAAGATAAGGTCCTCTATAAGACTGAGAACCCTCCAATAGTGCTTTTTTAAAAGATTCAAGAGGCTTACTATCGGGTAATGTTGTAAGGTCTAACCCTACGATATCTTCTTTTTCCTGCTCAAACATCGTTAAAAACTGTTCATTACACTCTGTGATACAAAGCTGTTCATCAAACATAAAGATACCAAGTGGGGCTTCTTTAAAGAGTTGTTCCAACACCTCTTGCTCTGACTGTAACGCACTAAATTCCACTTCATCTTCATAGGTACGGATTATCATCCCGACTTGTGCCATAAAATACAAAATAACGGCAATCAAAAGCATATAGCTCGTTTCTGTATTGGTTATAGCGATGCTACCCATGAGGGGGAAAAGAATGATGGCAAGATAAACCACAGCAAGCCTATAATCGGTCGCAAATGCTGTAACCGCACCAGAAGAAAGCCCTAGCAAGATAGTTATAATCAATAATTGATAATATACATCAACTTGGTATATAAATAAAAAACTCAAAGAGGAGTATGAAAAAGCCGTTAAAAACGCAAGCACCATATACAGTAAGTACCATTGGCGTAGCGAATATTTATCTTGATACGTTTTATATAAATGCACAATATATAAACGAACACCCAAGACAAAGAATACAGAAAATCCCCACCAGATGATTTGATTTTTCAGTTCATCATAGAGTAAAAAAGTGACGACTATTGTAAGTCCCATCATCGTATAAATATTTTTTTTGCTAAAGCTATAAAGCGTCTTTATCATAGTTTCATTTAGGATTTTTAGTTGTTTTATTTTATATAATATTTTTTTTAATGGCATGAGGGATTATACACTATTACAACTCATTTTCTGTTTTTAAAATGTCTAAACCGAAGCGTTCTCGTCGACCTTTATCTAAAATAATTGACTTTGTGCACCCATTGTACTATACTTATAATACGGAATTGATTTACGATAACAAAGAAGCTTAACTTTTAAATTGGCAATTGAAACAATTGCAGAAAAAAGTCTCCTGATTGTATTCCCTATGTGATGGATGGTGACAAGTTTGTTTTAAAAATCATCTTTAAAGACAGAAGATTCAAATACATACTGGAGGAAACAGATGAAAAATAATTATATGGATACTGAAGAAAAAGAATTAATGGATTCGTTAAATGGCATAGACGTAACACAAATAAAAACTAACAACAAAAATAGTAAACTTTTACAAAAGACAGCTAAAGCATTTGTTAAAAAAGAAGAGACTAAAATGAATATTAGAATCTCTTCAAATGAACTTGAAAAAATTAAAGCTCAAGCGGAACAAGAAGGGTTAAAATACCAGACTTTTATCAAAAGCATATTGCATAAATACATTACAGGTCAACTTGTAGAAGAGAAGCACCGACCAGCTTCGTCACTATAACCATAATAAGAATAAGAAGGAAAATAATGAAGATTATTAGTGCAGACTTTATCTACACCCCCGAAGGTTTCATAGCCAATCGGGCTGTGGCATTTACAGATACCATACAAGAAGTGGATACGCTGGAAGTACTTAAGAGCAAATACCCTGATGCCAGCATCATCAACACTGAGCCAAACTCTGTGTTGTTTCCTGGGTTTATCAACACCCATGTGCATTTGGAGTTTTCAGCTAACAAAACCTCGCTCAAATATGGCTCGTTTATGCCATGGTTGGACTCGGTTATAGAACATAGAGAAGCCTTGGTTAGTGCCTGTGACAATGCGGTGATGATGCAAGAATGTGAAGCGATGATGCGTTCTGGTATCACTACGTTTGGTGCCATATCAAGCTTTGGGAATGAGCTTGAAGTATGTGAAAAAACTCCTCAACGAGTGGTCTTTTTCAACGAACTTATAGGCTCTAATGCACAGTATGCCGATATGCTCTACGGTGACTTTATGGAGCGAGTAAAAGCCTCTATGTCTTGTGAAGCCTCGTCACGCATTACGCCTGCTGTGGCTATTCACTCACCCTATTCTGTGCATCCTATCATCCTGCAAAAGGCTGTAAATGTTGCCAAAGAACATACGCTTCCACTCTCTGCACATTTTTTGGAGTCGCAAGCAGAAAGAGAGTGGTTGGAGCATGGAGAAGGAGAACTCAAAGGCTTCTTTAAAAAGTATTTTAGCACCGAAACACCTGTAACCAACATACAAGAGTTTATGTATGCCTTTGACACTTACCCTACGCACTTTACACACTGTGTACAGGCAAACCAAGTTGAGTTAGACTATTTGGCACAAAAGGGACATAGTGTTGCCCACTGCCCTCGTAGTAACCGTTACTTGGGATGTGGTAGACTTGCTATAGAAAACCTAAAACAACCCTATAGTGTAGCAACCGATGGTCTTAGCTCTAACGATTCACTAAGTATCTTTGATGAGCTAAGAGCCGCACTTATGTTGCACCATCAAGCCCCTATCAATGCACTGGCATCACGACTACTCCAGACTGTCACGGCAGATGCTGCTGACATTTTAGGTCTCAATTGTGGAAAGATAGAAGAAGGAAAAGCATCAGACTTTGCTATAGTTACACTGAACGAATCACCAAAACGTGCTGAAGAGTTGGCACTTTGGTGTATTTTACAAACCAAAGAGGTCTCAGCCCTCTACATAGAAGGAGAACAACATGTTTAAAACCATCGGAACTGCTATCAAATGGATAGGTCAACACTTTATGGGGATGCTCTTTTTACTTATCGCATTTGTGGTACTCACGCCAAGTTCTTCCACCCAACTAAACACTGCAAACTTACAAGAGATACAACTCACAGGTCCCATCATGTCTGCAGATGCGATACTCAAAGAGATAGAAACTGCACAAAAAGACGAAAACATCAAAGGTGTACTACTCAACGTAGACTCCCCTGGTGGTGCAGTACCTCCTTCCATAGAGATAGCCTATGCCATCAGAGAACTCAAAAAACATAAGCCTGTTGTAGCTTATGCCTCTGGCATCATGGCAAGTGGTAGCTACTATGCTTCCATTTATGCGAACAAAATCATCGCTAATCCTGGCTCTATAGTTGGCTCCATTGGGGTGATAATGGAGAGTGCCAACATAGAAGAACTCATGCAAACCATAGGTATAAAAACGCAAATCGTAAAACAAGGTACCTACAAAGAAGCAGGTACACCCACCAGAGAATGGACACAAGAAGAACGTACAGAACTTGAAAGACTCACGAAAGATACCTATGAACTTTTTGTGGCAGATGTGGCAGAAGCCAGAGGTTTAGACGTTACACAAAACAAAAGCTACGCAGATGCCCATATCTTCTCTTCAAAGCGGGCTAAAGACGCAGGACTTATTGATGCTATTGGTGTAAAAAGTACTGCGAAAGCAGACTTAATCAAACTCGCAAAAGTTAAAAAACCTGAGTGGAAAGAAAAAGACAAACTAGAAAGCTTTATGGAACAGTTTGCAGCAAAGAGCATGATGCATTTGCGTGGCTATTTTAATGGACTGAAAGCTACTTTATAGCAAAGGAAACGGTTCTTTTATTGCTTAGTTTTAAGGTGGCTTTACCTTTACGGGTAAAGTGTATCTTTAATGTATTTTGGTCTAAAAAAGAAACTTTTAAACCACCTCTTGCACTGTAATTTCTTAAAACATCTTTTTTACTCATAGGCACACTATAAAGCACAAGTGTTTCCCCTTTTTTCGCAGTCAATTTCTTCTTTTTTTTTGTTAATCTATAGAATTTATCTTGAAAACTTTTGGTTTTGAATGCCCAGCGTTTTTCTACTTTTTTCCCATCAGCAAGTGCTGAGAAGTAGACACTGTACTTGGTATGGTATTCTAGTCTTTTTAAAGGCATTAGGGCAAACTCATACGCAGAAAAAAGATGATTTTTATCATTTTTTTTCTGGAGTATCTTTACTTTTTTTACTTCTTTTCCATCTTCGTCATAAAGACGAAACTTTAGCAACTTTACTTTTTTATAGTTAGATTCATTAAACTGTACAGAGATGGGGAAGCCACTTACTTTATAGCCAGGTAAAGGGTCTGGAGATTCATTATAAAAGGCAGGAGAAACTTCTGTTTGACTTGGGTATGGGTACCATACCACAGCAGGATTTTGTAGAACTATTTTTGCTAAGTTAGACTTATAAATACCCCAAGGTATCACTGTGGCATCTTTTTTACAAACATGATTGGTATAATAAGTATTTGGTATGAGCTTATACTTTTTTGTGCACATTTTAACTATACTTGATGCACCAAAATCATAAACATATGCACGTACTAAGCGGCGTTTTTTAGAGGTACTGTAAGAACCTAGCCCTATCTCATCATGTTCCATGTTTAGAAAAACAAGGCGATGGTAGATGGCGGAATAAAGAGTATCTATGGCATTATGTTCATTTTTTGCATTAATAGAGACGTTTTCCATAGTAAAACTAGATCCATACCCTGCATTTCTTACTCTCTGGGACGGTTTTCGTCCACTATAGCTGTACTTTCCCTTCTTTTCTGTATGTCCACTGATTTGATTTCTAATGATATATTTGGCATGAGAAGTCGCTGCTTTTTCTAAAAAAGAATTCTGTCTAAAAGGGATGAGTCCAGAGGCAACACGAGTACTATTGAGGTAAGCAAGTGCCTCTTTTTTACCATTGGCTTCGAGTGAAACACACAAAGCCAATAAAAAGAGAAAAGGTACGAAAAAAGTGTAAAACTTAGAGTGCATTGGCAGCTTGTAAAAAGTCTTCTGCAACACTCACTGGATTTTCCAACCCTATAGAGACTCTGATGAGCCCTTCATGTACACCTAAGAACTTGCGTGCTTCTTCATCGAAATCCGCGTAAATCGTACTGGTCATGTGCAATGCTAAACTTCTGTTGTCACCGATGTTTGCAGTGAGTATAACTAATTTGAGAGCATTTAAAAATGTAAATGCTCTCTCTTTTGTACCACAGTCTATGCTGAGTAATGGTCCACATCCTTGTGGGAAGTCAGACACATAACGTGCATGGTCAGGACTAGATGCTAACGAAGGGTGGTTTACACGTACACCCTCAGGGAACTTCTCATCTAAAAGTGCAGCCACTTTTGCTACATTTTGATTGATGCGTTCCACACGTAACGCAAGGGTTTCTACACCTACCATCGTCATAAATGAACCAAAAGCATTAGCAGTCATACCAAAGTCACGAATGGCACGTTTTTTACAGATAGGAATAAAGGCTTTTTTACCCATCTTTTTGACTATTTTATGTAAATCTTTATACTTTGCATTAAGAAGTTTGTCACCCTCCTCTTTCACTGCTCTAAACACTGCCACACCACCAAGTGCTGCTGAGTGTCCAGACATATTTTTAGTACTTGAATGCACCACAATATCTGCACCCATAGTAAGTGGACGTAAAAGTAGTGGGGTTGCAGTGTTGTCTATCATGACAACGGTTTCATACTGATTACAAAGGTTTATGATACGCTGTACATCAGGGAGTGTCAAACTTGGGTTTCCTACAGATTCGAAGATGACCATCTTGACACCACGTTTGAGTGTGTTTTCTATGTGTGTAAAGTCATCGACTTCGCAAAAACTGTTTGTCACGCCAAAACGCGCTAAGGTTTCATTGACAAGAGAGTATGTACCACCGAAAAAACCACCGATACACAGTAGTTCATCGCCAGCATTTAAAAAAGCTGTACATACCATAGAGATAGCACCCATACCCGAAGCAGTAGCAATGGCACTAAAGCCACCTTCAAACTCCGCGACAATGCTTTCTAATTTTCCATTGGTAGGGTTACCCACTCTTGCGTAAAGCGGTTTGTTCACCGTAGCAGAAAAAATACCTTCAGCTTCTTCGGCATTTTGATAGCCAAAAGCAGCAGAAGGGGTGATGGTTTGGGCTATGGGTCCTACTCTATTGCCGACATTATGTACCAGTTGTGTGTTAAAAAAATCAAAATCTGTAGTGTTGTTCATATGTTACGTTTCCTATATAGAATAATTAAGTGTTTGGGTGGCTTTTAACTCATAATTTTTAAGTTCAGAGAGAGGAATTTCAAAGACTTTAGAGATATTTTGCTTTAAATCTTCCCAAAAAAGTTGAAGTGCGGGGTTATCTGTTTGGTAAATATCTGAAAAAATATCAGATTCGAGAACTACTACCACATCTTTCAGAGTAATCTCTTTAAGGCTACGGGCAAGTTTATAGCCACCATGTGCACCTTTAACACTTAGCAATAACCCTTGTTTTTTAAGTTCCAACAGAATTTGTTCTAAAAAGTTTTGAGGTATATTTGCATTGGTTGCAATGTCTTTTATCTTAAGTACTGCGTTATCTTCTATGGAGCCTAACTCTTTGAGTGCAGCGATTGCGTATATTGTTTTACTTGATATTCCTACCATGATTAAAAAAACCTTTTCCTACTTGAATTGCGTAGTATATCTTACATCCTATACAAAAATCGAATAAAGTTTCAAGTAATGCACAAATTAATAAAATAATGGTAATTGCCGTAGCAAATGTTGTAAATCCTGCAATATAAAACACTACAAGAAACAGTGAAGTCACCAAACCCATATAGAGTGCAAACCTTTTAGGCGACTCATCACATAGTTTTGGAGCAATGCCCCAACCCGTCAAGACAAAGTTACCTATGATTTGAAAAGGGCTTAACTGAGACTGACGTAATGTTCTCATAAAAAAATCAAAAAGTAAAACCAAAGCAAAGATACTCTCTTGCGTGATAAGTAAAATAGTGGTAAATAATGCGACTTGAAAAGATATGACACGAACCATGTTAGAATCGACTCTTCTTGTAGATATGGGACAAACTTGAGCCATAATGGTTTCCTTTGGACAGGTTAATAACGAAATTAAAGAAGCACCTCTAAAGACCCTAGAAGTGATTTACTACATTGACATTTTAGCTTTTTATTAACAATATAGGGGAGACAACAAATAGCTAAAAATGTGCAATGCCCTTGTCCAAAGTATAAATGTTCTAGGGTTTTTACAAGTGCTCATTTAATTTATGTTCGTATTATAACAGAAAGTATTTTAATTGTCAAGTAAATCTAGTGGTTTTATGATTAAAATTTAAAATTCATCTATTAGTTCATCCAATACGCCCTTATATAGCGTTGTTCTAACAACTCTTTTAATACCTAGTTATTCTCTTGGTATTTATACATATAGACACTAATACTGATAAATAACACACATACACACTATGTGCACGTATTTTCTATACTATACATAAACTATAAATTAGGAGATACCTATGCGTATACTGTTTTTCGCTACTGTGGCTATCGGGTTAGTGCATGCTACGAGCATTCAAAGCCTTATTAACACATCTATGAAGAAGCACCCTTCTTTACAAACTATTGAACACAGACTTTCATCGATGGATGAACAAATTTCACTTTCACAAAATTTTTCAAATCCTGATGTCTCTTTTACCATTAGTGATATGCCATTTAATGATTTTACCAATAGACGGTTAGAGCCTATGCAATATCAGGTACTTAATGTAAAGCAAAAGTTTCCTTGGTTTGGAAAACTTGATGCCCGTAAGACATTTACACAAGCTAAAAAAAATGTCATATTAGACTCTTTAGATACAGCCAAAGTCAAACTTGCAGAAGAGATACGTATGACGGCATATACCATCAAAGAACTTGAAGCTCGCATACATATAGTGCATAAATATATAGAAGTAGCAGAGCAAAATATAAAACTTTATACTTCTTATGCCTCTACTGACAGTATGAGCCATACAAATAGTATGAATGCCTCTTTGTTACTCACAAAAGTGAAAATAAAAGTCGCCAAGTATCAGTCTATTTTAAAAAGTCAAAAAGCAAGACTTACTTACCTTGTGCAGAGTAAAGTAAACCATGTCTCTGACACATTAGCTATGAAAAACCCTAAAAGTTTGCACTATTACTTGGCTAGAATTAACAATAACCCCCTGTATCAAATGCGTTTGTCTCAAAAAAGTGTTGCTGATGCCAACCAAGAGATACAATCTTTAGATACAACACCTGACCCTTACGTAAAAGTGGGTTATTTTAATCGTTCTGACTATAACGACTATGCCAGCATCACCATAGGGGCATCACTGCCACTTTATGGGAGTGAAAAGCTTAAAACAGAAGCTGCACGTAAAGAAGTCTTAGCTGCTGCCAGTGCTTCTTTGGACTTTAAGTCCTCCTTACAAAGTGAAGTAGAGAGTATGTATGCCAAACTCATGGAGGCACGCACTATCTATAATATACTGAACAATGAAACACTGCCACAACTTGAACACATGTTTGAACTTACACAAGCGAGCATACAAGAAGGTGGTGATTTGTTCGCCTATACAAACCTACTTGAACAAAAATTAGATCTGGAAGAAGAGAGTATCTCAATCAAAGCAGAATACCTAAGAACACAAGCCAAACTCAAATCCCTTATAGGAGAAATATAATGACTAAAATCATCAAACTTTTAACCCTCTGTACCTTTTTACTGAGCCAATCCATAGCTCAAGAGAATGTCATGAAATGTACATCGGGTAAATGTAGCTCAGGGGCTACTGCCAAAACAAAAAAAGTACCACAAAAACCTGGAGATAAAAAAGAGACTTCCGATGCTAAGCATCAAGAGAAATCTTCTGCTACAGACATGAAAGATATGAAAAAAACATCTGAAAATAAAAGTGCAAAACCGACACGTGCAACAGTAAAACAACTTTTTAACGTCACTGTTACAACCGTAGAAGAGCATAGCACTGCAAAAGAACAGGTCAATTATGGCTACATTGTGGCTGAAGATTCAGCAAAGGTCGATGTACTCCCTTGGTATAGCGGTTTTGTGAAAAAACTTTATGCTGATACACTTTACACAAAGGTAAAAAAAGGAGATGCTCTTGCAAAAGTCTATTCTCCTGAAGTCTATAAAGCAAAGCAAGATTATCTTAACTCTATTAACTACAATAAAAAATCTTCTATGCCTGCCATGCTTAAAAGTGCCAAGGTTAAACTTCAACTCTTAGGGGTGGATGAACAAGAGATAAAATGTATAGAAACAGACCAGTATGCGGATTATTACACAACTATTCATGCACCTATATCTGGGTGGATTTTTGAAAAAAATATTAATGAAGGTGCTTCATTTAACACAAAAAAAAGGCTCTTTGAGATAGTTAATCTTGATAAAGTTTGGATGGAAGTCAAACTCTTTCAAAAAGAGCTCTCTACCCTTCACTCACTATCACACTTTACTGTGAAAATAAAAGGCTTAGCGAAAACATTTGATGCTAAGAAAACCTTACTCTACCCTATGCTTGATCAAAAAGAGGCAACTGCCACACTGCGTTTAAGTATAGATAACAAAGAGGACTTACTTAAACCTGGTATGTATGCCAAAGTACATGCCATGGCTACAATGCACACACGCCTTGTCATTCCAAGAACTGCTGCCATGCGTAAAAATGGTACATGGTATGCATTCTTAGCTACAGCGTTTAAAGGTGAATATGAGCCTATAGAGATAAAAGTACAACCTCTTGATAACAAATCATTTGAAGTACTCTCTGGCTTAAAGAAGGGGGATAGCATCGTCAATAATGCACTCTTCATGATGGACTCAGATGCCCAAATAAACAGTGTCTATTGAAAGGACGAAAAATGAACAAAGTACATTTTACTACGTTAACACTGGGTTCACTTCAGCAGTGGGCTCATGTGACTTGTCACATAGATAACAATCAAGGATCATTATGATTGAAAAACTCATAGCCTTTAGTGTTAAAAACCGTTTTCTAGTCCTTATGACGACTCTCTTTCTCATCTTGGGTTCTATCTGGGCAATGAAAAATACACCTTTAGATGCCCTACCTGACCTCTCTCCTCCACAGGTGATTGTACAGATTACATGGAAAGGTCAAAGTCCTGAAATTATAGAAGACCAGGGAACCTACCCTTTGGTTTCTCAGTTTCTTGCTATCTCCAACATCGAGACGGTACGTGGGTTTTCTACTTATGAAAATGGACTCATCTATATCATTTTTAAAGAAGGTACTGACCTCTACTGGGGGCGTTCACGTGTACTAGAACAACTCGCATCCATACAAAGTCAACTGCCCTCAGATATGGAAATCACTCTTGGTCCAGATGCTTCTGGTGTGGGTTGGGCGTATGAATATGCGCTTACATCTAAAACGAAAACACTGAGTGAATTGCGTACTCTACAAGACTACTACTATAAGTTTGCCCTTATGGGTGTTGATGGTGTGTCTGAAGTAGCAACCATCGGTGGGTTTGTGCCTACCTATCAGATAACTGTCAATAACGATGCACTGGTACAGTACAATCTCTCCATCAAAGATGTGGCACGTACACTAAGAGAAAATAACAATGATACAGGGGGACGTATCGTCATTCAAAACGGTTTTGAGTGGATGGTACAAGCCAAAGGGTACTTAAAAAACTTAGATGAGATAGCCAAACTTGTGGTCACCACTAAAAATGGTGTACCACTTACCCTAGGTGACATTGGTCGTGTAGAGATGGTACCTGCTGCAAGACGTGGGTTGGCAGATTTGAATGGTGAAGGTGAAGTCGTAGGGGGCATCGTCATGGTACGTTATGGTGAAGATGTCTATGCTGCTATTAACCGTATCAAAAAAAAGATGAAAGAGCTTAAGGTTGATGATGTAGATGTCGTCACTACCTATGACCGTTCCGAGCTTATAGAAGCTTCTGTCGAGACACTACAGCATACATTGATTGAAGAGAGTGTGATTGTTGTGATTATCATCGGTCTGTTTCTCATGCACTTTCGCTCGACACTCATTATGTTCATTGTCTTGCCACTTACGATTGCACTACCATTCTTACTGATGAAGCTTTTTGGTATAGGCTCTAATATTATGAGTTTAGGTGGAATAGCCATAGCCATTGGTGCCATGGTAGATGCCTCCATAGTTATGATAGAAAATGCTCATAAATCTATACACAAAGAAGAGGCAAAGAAAGGTGCACCACTCGATAATACTGAGAGAATCGCCATCATTGTAAAGTCATCACAGCTGGTGGGTCGACCTATCTTCTTTGCTTTGGCACTGGTGGTAGTCTCATTTTTACCCATCTTTGCACTCAATGGTCAGGAAGGACTACTGTTCTCTCCTTTGGCATTTACCAAAACGTTTGCGATGACAGCTGGAGCCTTGCTTTCAGTAACTTTGGTACCTGTACTGATGATATTTTTTGTACGTGGACACATCATTCCAGAGTCAAAAAACCCACTGAATCGTTTTTTCATCTGGTTGTATCATCCACTATTAACGTATGGATTAAAATTTAAATATTTAGTCATTGTTGGTGCTATTGCCCTGCTTGCTTTTACCGTGCCACTGTACGAAAAACTCAATTGGGAGTTTATGCCAATGTTGGATGAGCAGACGATGATGTATATGCCTGTCACACCTTATGGTATCTCAGTAGACCAAAGTAAGGCGTTGACACAAAAGACAGATGCTATCATCAAGTCATTTCCTGAAGTGGCTACCGTCTTTGGAAAAGGTGGACGTGCCAACTCTGCAACTGACCCTGCACCACTTGGTATGCTGGAGACCATCATTACCTTTAAGCCTAAAGATCAGTGGCGCCTAGGGATGACTCGAGAAAAGCTTTTAGCCCAAATGGAAAAGGCACTACAAGTCCCAGGACTTGTGAACTCATGGACCTATCCTATTAGAGGGCGTATTGACATGCTTCTCTCTGGAATCCGTACGCCTATTGGTATCAAACTCTATGGTAAGGACTCCGATGGGCTACAAAAAGTTGCCTCTGAGATTGAACGCAAGTTACGTGATTTAAAAGTCACCCAATCTGTTTTTTCAGATCAGGCATCTGCTGGTTTTTTTATCGATATAGACATCGACACGGAAGCCTTGCAACGCTATAACATCACCAAATCGCTCATACAGGAGTACACTTCAGCTGCCATTGGTGGTAAAAAGATTACCACTATGTATAAAGGTTTGGAGCGTTACCCTATTGCCCTTCGTTTTGAAGAAGAGGAACGCCGTAACCTAGATGACATACGTAATATACAGATAAAAACCCCTCTAGGCTTTGTACCACTCTCCACCTTTGCCAAAGTCTCCTACAGAGAAAGTGCATCGGTTATCAAGTCAGAGATGGCAACACCAGTAACCTTTGTCTATATTACACCAAAGCAGGGAATGTCTGTTGTCACCTATAAAGAAGAGGCAATGAAAGCTTTGGCAGATTTGAAAATGCCAGCAGGGTATTACTTTGAGTGGGCAGGTCAGTCTGAGTACCTAGAGTCAGCGATGAAAAAGATGAAGTGGATTATCCCTGTGGTACTGCTTGTGATTTTTGTACTGATTTACTTTGCATTAAAAGATATAGTACCGACACTCATTGTCTTCTTTACCTTACCATTTGCCTTGGTAGGTGGACTTATTTACATTCAGATGTTAGACTTTAACATGAGTATCGCTGTCATTGTCGGCTTCTTGGCACTGCTGGGCATTGCCGCAGAGACAGCCATCGTGATGATAGTCTATCTACAAGAGAGTGTAGATGAGATGCGCGCACAAGTAGGCGCTGCCTTTAACTTTAAAGATTTAGATGCTGCCATTTATGAAGGCGCTGTACAGAGAGTAAGACCCAAGCTAATGACAGTTTTTGCCATTTTGGCAGGGTTACTCCCTATTATGCTTAACTCAGGGGTAGGTTCAGAAGTGATGCAACGTATCGCTGCACCGATGATAGGTGGGGTTGTGACCTCTGCAGTGCTTAGTTTACTTCTCATACCCATTTTCTTTGAATTGTATGAAAAGCATCTGTTAAAAAAAGAAATGTAGAGTGGATTTATCCACCAAATTAAAATAATAGAGGTGGATAAATCCACCCTACGAGGAAATATTATGAAAAAAATTGATGTAATATGTATAGGCATAGTGTTTATTGCCCTACTCTCAGGCTGTAGTGACAAAAAGAAAAGCAAATCTCTTACCGAAAGTGGTATGACTTGTGGTGCAGGTAAATGTGGTGCCAATGCAGCCAATGGCTCTGCACTGCTCGTAAAAAAGAAAATGAATATCTTAGACCAAATGAAAAAAGATGACAACAGGCGTGACTGTGTCCTAAAGGCAAAAACAACCAAAGCACTCTATGCTTGTGTACGTGTGAGTGAAACAGGAAGACTCAGTGCCAAATGTTCTACCAAAAATACCAAATCAAAAGTCGTACCGAAAAAAAAAGTTTCATCCAAAGTAAAATGTGAATCTGGAAAATGTAGCAGTGATATGCAGAAAAATTAAATGTGTATTTAGAGTTTGAGTAATAATTGAAAGAGTTTAGAGAGATGGTAAGTGATTGCACGCATCATAAAAGATGCATGCAGACCACTTAAAAGGTTATTTCATTGCTGCGATGTGCTCTGCAACAGCTTTGATTGTAGCTTCATCCATAGATGCAACTTGACCTTTCATAAGACCACCCATACCATGTTGGTTCAGTGTTCCAGCTTTGTAACCATTAAGTTCTTCAATAGTTTTTGCAGCAGCTTGACCTTTGATGATTGCAGATTTACCTAGAGCAGCTTTTTCTCCGTTTGCACCATGACAACCAACACATTTAGCGTAAGCAGCAGCACCGTCAGCCATAAGTAGTGTAGATCCAGCGAGTAACATTGTGATTGCTAATTTTTTCATTTTAATTCCTTTAAATAGTTTAAGCCCAAAAGCTTAATTTGTTTTATTGATGATAACCTAAGTTTATCATCAATTCCTCTGACTTAATTCTAATCGAAAATAATATAGTGATTTAACTTAATACTATATTAAATAATTAACAAGATGGTACCCTACCAGAATCTTTTGCATATTCATATACAAAATCATACACATCGGGTACATACTTCTCTTTCATTTTTTTAGCTTTTGGACAAATTCTCAGCGTTTCAGCTTTAAATTTTCCAGCACCTTTGATTGCTTCCCATTCGTCTTGTGTATGTAAACGTGCAAATTTTGCACCATTAAATCCACAAGGAGCCTTAAGCTTTTTTAGAAAAATCTTTTGACCTTTTTTAACATCTGCCGAAGCAGATGTAGAAAGTACAGCCAAACCAAGCAGAGTAGCAATGGCTAATCTAGCAACGTTATTCATGTTCATCCTTTTATCGTTAAGGTGATAGTATAATATCACGTAATTGTGAAAGTATTGTGAAGTCTTTATAAAAAAGAGAAGCAGTATTTAAACTGCTTCAAGAAGTTACATACTTGTATCTCTTTAACAGTGAGGTACGTGTGAACCACCCTGACCATATTCATGCGTAAACTGATACACAGGTTCCCACCATGATTTTTTAATCTTTTTGAGTTTTAATTTAGGGCATATTTTTTTCGCTTCTTCTTGAAATCTATCATCATCGTAGATTTCTTCCCATTCATCTTGTGTGTGTTTCCTTGCAAAACGTACACCTGAAAAACCACAATATTTACGAATTTTTTTCTTAAATATTTTTTGACCTTTCCTCAACTGATACTTATGCGAATGTGCAAAAGCGGGCGTATTTACTCCAACGAATAGTAGCAATGACAATGCCAACATTATTTTTTTCATAACAATTCCTTTTGTTTTTATCCTTGTCCACATTTATTGTAACTATTTCAACTTGTCAAAAACCTTAAACTTTTCCCAATAGATATCTAAAATTGCATCTAACACTTCATCTGAGAGTCTTGTTTTGTCTTTCACCCCATAAGTATTTATAAACAAATCAGACATCACTGAGATATCTTTATTGGGGTATTTCAAATAGTGTTTGAGTCCTGCTTTGACATTTTTTTCTCCACTATATACCAGTAAATAACGCATAAACATACCTTGTAAGGAAGTGGGAAGAGAAGCATGACACGATACACACTTTTTTTCATACATGTTTTGAGCATACATCGCTGTACTAAGCAACATTACGATACATATTTTCTTTACCATGTTAACACCATTTTTGTACCCTCTCCTTCTATAGATGACACTTCTATGTCTATACTATACTCTTCAAGTATCATTTTAACAATACTAAGTCCTACACCAAAGCCACCTTCAGAGTCATTAAATCTCAAATATCTATCGAACATAAAAGGTATTTTGTCTTCACTGATTCCAATACCTGTATCCCATATAGTAAGCATGTTTTCTTTTAGGCTTATCCCTATGGTTCCATTACGTTTATTGTATTTGATGGCATTTGATATCAGATTGTCTATGACTCTGGTTATCTTGCGCTTATCTGCATACAGTGATGACTCTTTCAAGTCTAGCGCACAGCTAAGTTTTTTAGACTGCGCCAAGATGCTAAAATACTCTGCTCGGTTTTCTATAAGTTCTTTAAGTGCTATTTCTTCATCTTCATTCTCTTTTTCCGTTTCTAAGGTCAAATAGGTCAAATCGTTATACAGATTAGACACCGTTTTTGCAGCAATGTTGATACGGTTAAGCTTTGTCACGTTTTTTTCTACCATCACTTCTTTATCCATCATCTCTATGTTGGCAAGTATGGCAGAAAGAGGGGTGTTGAGTTCATGGGTTGTGTCTTTTATAAACCTATCAAGTAACATAATAGAATCACGCATAGGACGTAAAAAAAGTTTGGAAAGAAACAGTCCCAAGACCATAAAAAGAAGCAAACCTATCAGCCCATAGCCCCATACATTTTTCCATATTTCAGTTCGCCATTTACCATTGTCGGGTACTTCTACTATGAGATATTTGGTACCCAGATAAAACTGATCGAGACGTTTGACAAAATGTACCGTATGCTCACGCAAGTACACGCCTTCTACAAAAGTAACAGTTTCATCGGTTAGTTGTGAAAAAATTTTCATATATTCGAGGTCATAAATGGCTGATTTGAAGCGAGAATCTCTAGGGTATTCTGTTCTTTCATCAAAAAAATGATGTAAGACTTTCAGTCTTTTTGTTTGAATGTAAGCATACTTAGAGAGTGCGGCACGTTTATCGGCAAGCATAAGCTTTTCTTGACTTTGATAGTAATATAAGCCAAGTAACGTAAACAATCCTATGCCAATAGCCATATAGAGTGCTAAAAAACGAACAAGTGACTTTTTCTCACTATTTAGTAGTGAATTTGTAACCTTGTTTTTTGATACTAACAATACGTTCCTTCCCTATCATTTTACGAAGGTTCTTAATATAGGTACGAAGGGCTGTATCACTAGGCTCTTCATCAAAATCCCATAAGTGTTTATATATGCGTTCATGTGCCAACACTTCACCTTCAGATTTGAGAAACAATTTAAGCAGTATAGATTCTTTTTTACCTAAAGAAACACTCTTATCATCGACAATCAATTCGTTGTTTTTTATATCGTATACCATCGTATCCGAGAGTGTAATGACTTCTTTCTTCGCATGAAAAAATCCTCGTTTAAGCAGTGTTTCCACCCGTATCTGTAACTCTTTTAAAACAAAAGGTTTACGAATATAGTCATCGCAACCACTATCAAATCCTTTTTCCAAATCGTCCACAGAGTCCAGAGAGGTTATAAAAATAGCAGGTGCCACAACATCTTCTCCTCTGGCTTCTTTTAAAACTTCAAAACCATTAATACCCGGGGTATTTACATCCAGAAGAAGTAAATCATATTTACTTTCATAAAGTTTTTCCTGTGCCTCGTATCCATCATAAACAGAAGTAACATCATGTCCTTGTTCTGTTAAAAACTCAGTGACAGTCTCATTAAGATTTGCATCATCTTCAAGTAATAATATAGTGCTCATCTACACGTACTGCTTTGCCCAGCTTTGTAAGCGATTTGCACTCAAAGCTCCAGAGAGTCTATCAACTTCTTTTCCCTCTTTAAAAACGATCAAAGTAGGAATACTCTGTATACCATACTGTGCGCCAAGGGTTTGTTGTTCTTCTGTATTGACTTTTACAAACTGCGCTTGTAACGCCATAGCAAGTGATGCTTCTTCAAAAGCAGGTGCCATTTGCAAACATGGGCCACACCATGGTGCCCAAAAGTCAACGATAACAGGTATCTCTGAGTTAGCGATGAATGTACCCAGTTTATCGGCATTTACCGCTAAAGGTTTTGCATCAAGCAGAGACTTTTTACACCCACCACAGTTGGCTTTTGCGTAATGTTCTTTTTTAGGTATTCGGTTTACTTTGAGACAATGCGGACAAACAACATTAACATTCATGATAAATTCTCCATATTTAGATTAATCTTTAATAGTTTCTTTATTATAATAAAGAAAGTTAAATTCAATCTTAATAAAAATACCTCACAAAAGTACACCTAAAATTTAAATCTGAAATGCAATTTTTTTGAGAAAGGGAAGAAAGAAGTTGTAATTTTTGGATTTAAAGAGGTTAAATGCTAAACTTTCTTCTTTATCCGACCAAAGAAAGGAAGAGTATTTTTATTTAAAAACACTTGGCGTGTTTTGTACCTGTTATCCTATTGTAAAAGTCTAAATCTTAAAAACATGTCAATTTGACATATTTTTAAAACTTAGAGATTTTCTTCACTATAATCCTCTTATGTATAACAAAAAGAAAGAAAAACTCTATATCTCAGAGTTATTGGACAATCCTGCTGTTGCCTACCCTGCCTATTATGTGGTAAGTCTTGCTATGCACAAAAATGAGATGCTTCATGCGGCACTCATCGCTCTGCATAGCTTTGATTTTTCTTACTATGAAGTCGCCAAAACGTATGACGATATCTTTGCAATGTTCCATTCTAGTACCTTTCCACTCTATAAAGAAAAATATATCGTAGGATACTTTGGCAATAAAATGATGTATTTGGAAAGCAATGGATGGAAGGGAATGCCCGCTACAGCGGATATATTTAAGATGGAGAACTGGTTGGTTTGTTAGAGAGAATAAAATTTTTACTAATAATTTTAACAAATTATAGTTATAAGCTTAACTTTTAAGAGTAATTTTATCTTATTTAGTTATACTTCGTGCATATCTTAGGTATGGACAGTATTTTTATTCTTCCTCCTTTTAGAAATTCATTGTTGTTTCGACTACCAACGAACCTCATTTTTCCTTCCTGCCTAAGATAAACTTATTGAACAAAATACCCATTCATTTTATCTATATCTCGTATGCTGTCTAGTCGTTGTAGTACGCTGATAATTACTTCTTGTTCTCACATCTTGTCTTGTATGTGTGTTTACATTGCTACGATATTCGTTGCTTCTTCTATGCTTTGTATTGTACGTATTACGATTCAAGCTATGTGTACTTCTACTTGGATAGTTTGTTGCACGGTGTGTATTATTGTATCG
>Ga0256829_1001563_pt1 | contig 18537 bp, 19 predicted proteins | sample 131447metaG_FD_185979 | JGI IMG/M metagenome (GOLD analysis project Ga0256829, IMG submission 185979) | Hydrothermal vent microbial communities from Lau Basin, Pacific Ocean - 131-447 | ecosystem: Environmental > Aquatic > Marine > Hydrothermal vents | place: Pacific Ocean: Lau Basin | collected...
CATGCCAAACCTCTTCGGCAATGGAAAAATTATTGATGTTTGAATTCAAACAATATCCCATCTATACCATTTTTGGCACAAAATTCTATATCTTCTTCATCTTCTGAAACTAGAAGAATCTTTGCATCGTACATGTATTCATTTGCAATTTTTTGTGCTGTTTGCGAAAATTTATGGTTGACCAGAAGGTAGGATGCTTTTGAAGCTGATGAGAGGACAAGTTCCTTTATAGAGTTTACTCTGACACCAAATGGAAGATTTTGTTCTTTTGCGTATCTGATAATCTCTTTGTCAAAATCACTCAAAATTATAGAGTTTGGTGTTGTGTTTTTTATCTCATTGATGGTTTTAACAGTACAAAACTCTCTATTTTTGATAAAATCATGACCAAATATCTCCATTATTTTAGTCCTGCACACTCTTTGGAGCAGAAAAATTTTCCATCTTTTATGATGGCTTCGGTTTCACTTATGAAAACTGAGCATTTTGCACACTCTATCATCGTGTCGCCATCTACCTTTTTCTTTTTTTCTTTTCTCTTTGGTTGCTCCACTTTTCCTCTGCTTGCCTTAAAAAAGAGTGTATAGACTATAAAAACGACTATTCCAAAAACCAATAACTTAAATATCATATCTCTATATCCTTTAAAAATAGATAGCTTCGATTGCCTCTTTTGTGGATTTGATAACTCTTCAGATTTCTAATCTCTTCCTCCACACTAGAGCCTTTGTAGAAGAGTAGAGTCGTATCTTTTGATATAAAACCATCACATATATTGATAAGTAAATCAGTCTTAGTAACTGCTCTAGAACAGATCAAATCCACGCTAAATGCTTCAACTTCCTCAACTCTTTGTGAAATTATATCAATATTTTTCAATTTTAGAGAACTTTTCGCCAAATGCAAGAAAGAACTCTTCTTTTTTATAGGCTCAAACAGAGTAAAGTGTACGCTAGGCAGATACATCCCTAAGAGCAATCCGGGAAATCCTGCTCCACTACCTACATCTATGGCACTACTAATTTTTTTATCCATAAAACGGACAGGGTAGATACTATCTTGTATATTTGCTTCTATTTGTTTTTTGTTTTTTGCACCTGTTATGTTGTGAATTTTATTGTATTTTAGAATCAACTCAGTAAAAATCTCACAATTTTGAGAGAAGTTTTTTGGCTCTTTATAGATAGTTATTTTATCGCTCACATACCCACCTTTATCTTGGACATCACAGATGTTTTAAATTTATCGATTTGCTCCACGGTCGCTTGCACAGAGACTTTTACTTCTAAAGTTTTAAACTCTTTTTCTACCTTTGTTATGCCTAGAAGCTGAAGATTGTACTCTGCTTTACCCAAGTCGCTGTAACTACAAGAGAAAGAAAAATCCTCCTGTTTTTCATATTTTATCAGTTTGCACTCGTCAAAAGCTAGATTGACTGCATCACTATAAGCTCTTACTAGCCCACCAGTCCCAAGCTTTATACCTCCAAAATACCTCACTACTACAACTGCTACATTGATGAGGTTATGACCTTGGAGTACATGCAAGATAGGTTTCCCAGCTGTTCCTCTTGGCTCTTTATCATCACTACTTCCCTCTACGATTTGTTCAAGTTCGTTTAGATAGCGAAAAGCCGTAACAAGATGGCGAGCTTTGGGATGCTCCTCTTTTAGAGTGGCTAGCAACTCGCTAAAGTTGTTATAGGGAGATATAAAGGCTATAAATTTTGATTTTTTCTCTTCAAGAGTAGCACTATAGGTTTTATCACATGTCAGCATATTCAAAGCAGGTGCCCCATCTCCTCTTTTTTTGTTTTTAGGTACCCTTTGTTGTATTTGTTTGGTTTTGTGATTATAGGAATCCGCTCTGTTATCTCTATGTGTTTGAGACCTTGGAGTTTTTTTGGATTGTTTGTCAGCAGTTTTATGGAGTCTATCTTGAAGTGGTGCAGTATAATTTCGACCATCTCATAATTTCTTTCATCCGCTTCAAAGCCAAGTTGATGGTTTGCCTCTACTGTGTCATACCCTGCGTCTTGCAAGGCATAAGCATTTACTTTGTTTAGAAGTCCTATATCTCTGCCTTCTTGTCTTAGATATATGATTATTCCACCTTTTTCACCTATAGTTTTTAGTGCAAATTGCAGTTGATCGCCACAGTCACACTTCAGGCTTCCTATGGTGTCACCTGTCAAGCATTCGCTGTGGATTCTGACTATCGGGGTTTTTTCTAAAGGTTCGTTAAATATCACTAAATGCTCTTTTACCCCTTCTCTAAATGATTGTATTTTAAAGTTCCCATATTTTGTCGGAAGATTTGCTACATTTGATATATTGATTCGCATCTGCTTGTTTACCTTCATGTTAAGGATATTATGGTAAAATTATACTTTATTACTTGGTGGAGTAATAATAGTTTAAAGCACATTTTAGCGAATAGAAGGAAAAAGAATGTTTAAAAGATTTAGAAGATTGAGAATTAATAGAAATTTAAGAGATTTGGTGCAAGAGACAAAATTAAGCAAAGATGACTTTATATATCCTCTATTTGTTAAAAGCGGAACAGGTCTGAAAAAAGAGATAGGCTCCATGCCAGGCGTTTTTCAGATGAGTATAGACGAGATAGTAAAAGAGTGTCAGGTTTTGAAAGATTTGGGTTTGAACTCTATCATACTTTTTGGTATACCAGATGTAAAAGACAGCATAGGAAGCGACGCGCTTTGTGAGCATGGGATAGTTGCTAGTGCTATCAAGGCTGTGAAAAAAGAGCATCCAGATATGTTTGTAGTTAGTGATTTATGTTTTTGTGAGTTTACAGACCATGGGCATTGCGGGATACTCGATATGGAGCATGAAACAGTTGATAATGACGCTACTTTGGAGATTTTGGGAAAACAAGCAATTGTGCATGCAAAAGCAGGGGTGGACATGATAGCACCAAGTGGCATGATGGATGGCATGATAACTGCTATAAGAGAGGCACTCGATGGTGAAGGCTTTATAAATCTTCCTATCATGAGCTACTCTACAAAATTTGCTAGTGCCTACTATGGGCCATTTCGTGATGTAGCAGAGTCGGCTCCTAGTTTTGGAGATAGAAGAAGTTATCAAATGAATCCAGCAAACAGAAGAGAGGCGATAGCAGAGTCTGTTGAAGATGAGCTAGAGGGTGCCGATATACTTATGGTAAAACCAGCCCTTGCATATATGGATATCATAAGAGATGTACGAAATGAGACTACGACTCCACTAGCAGTATATAATGTAAGTGGCGAATACTCAATGCTCAAAAATGCAGGAAATGCAGGTTTGATAGATTATGACAGAGTGATGATGGAGACAATGCTTGGTTTTAAGCGAGCAGGAGCAGACATCATCATAAGCTACCACGCAAAAGAGGTGGCAGCTATATTGGACAAAGGATAAGATGTGCGACATTTTTTATCACTGTATGATTTTACAAAAGAGGAAATTTTAGAGATTATTGATTTGGGCAAAAAAATCAAAGAAGAGGCTAAAGTTAAAAACTATATACCGTATTTGCAAGGACAATCTCTTGGGATGTTGTTTGAAAAAAGTAGTACGAGAACTAGAATAAGCTTTGAAGTAGGGATTCATCAACTTGGCGGTCAAGGACTGTTTCTCTCTTCAAATGATTTGCAATTAGGCAGGGGAGAGCCCATGAAAGACTCTGCTAGGGTGATAAGTCGCATGGTTGACATGGTGATGATTAGGACATATTCACAAAGTGTGCTAGATGAGTTTGCAGCATACTCAAAAGTACCTATCATCAATGGCTTGACAGATAAATACCACCCTGTTCAGCTTTTGGCTGATTATCTAACTATGGTTGAAAATGGTAAAGATAAAAATCCGATAGTTGCATATGTTGGAGATGGAAATAACATGACTCACTCTTGGATGATGCTAGCTAGCAAGCTTGGATTTGAGCTTAGAGTTGCTACTCCAAAAGGTTATGAGCCATTGGATGAAATTATCGATGATGCAAAGATGTTATGTGAACAAAGTGGTGGAGTTGTAACATATACAAATGACCCAGCCATCGCCGTAAGAGGTGCAGATGTGGTTACGACCGATACTTGGGTTTCCATGGGTCAAGAAGATGAAAAAGAGAAGAGAGTTGGAGATTTTAAGGGATATATAGTAGACACAGAACTCATGTCAAAAGCCAAAGAAGATGCGATATTTTTGCACTGTTTGCCAGCTTACAGAGGATACGAAGTGAGTGAAGAGGTAATAGAAAAGTATGCAGATATAGTTTTTGATGAAGCTGAAAACAGACTTCATGCCCAAAAAGGTTTAATGGTTTGGTTAGAAAAGAAGAGATAGATATGTTTGATAAAATAGAAGAGATAAAAGAGTATGTCGGCGATGATGGCAAAAAGTATGAAACAGTTATAGAGGTCGAAGATACAGATAATCCAGATATAAAAACTCTAAATCTTAAAAGTGGAAGTTGGAGTGGTAAAGAGCCTTGGTTTGTTATAGATGAAAACCAAAAACTGCACACGATGCTCTCTATAGACTCTATCCATAAACTCATAGAAAATTTTAAGAAACTGCAACAAGACAATTTTGATTTGAAGTTGGAGAAGACTATCTTGCAACATGTTCCTATAGACTATCAAGATGTTTGGGTGGTTGCTATGGATGAGATAAAAAAACTAGCTGATAGACATGGCAACGAAAAGAGCTTAAATGTTGATTTGGAAAAACTCCTAAGAAAGATAAAAAAAGAGCATCCAAACCTCTTCTTAAATTTAAAAGATTTGTTTACAAATCAAATCACAGCATAAAAAAGGACAAATAAGATGATAAATTTCGAAATGTTTTCTAAGTATTCACAGCCAGGACCTAGATATACAAGTTATCCGACGGCTCCAGAGTTTAGTGAGAGTTTTGATGAAAAATCGTATGTGAATATATTAGAAAACCAAGATGCCAAAAGAGGGCTCTCTTTGTATTTTCATCTGCCTTTTTGCAGAAGCGCTTGCTACTTTTGTGGATGTAATGTTGTTTTTACAAGTAAAGAGGATAAAAAAGAGAGGTACATCGGCTATCTCGAAAAAGAGCTTGAGATTTTATCGCAACATCTTGATACTAATAGAGAAGTTATACAGATGCACTTTGGAGGTGGAACTCCTACATTTTTTGATGCCCCACAGCTGGAAAGAATCATAAAATTGATACGAAAGTATTTTAAAAATTTTGCAGGCGATGCTGAGATAAGTTGTGAAATTGATCCTAGATTTTTAACAAAAGAGCAGGTGGATGTACTAGTAGCTGGTGGATTTAATAGAGTCAGTTTTGGCGTGCAGGATTTTAATGATGCTGTGCAAAAAGCGATACATAGGATTCAGCCATTTGAAGTGACCAATAATGCTGTGAAGATGGTAAGAGATGCAGGTATAAAGTCGGTAAATATGGATTTGATTTATGGTTTGCCATACCAAAATCTACAAACTTTTAAAAAGACACTCGAAAAGGCTCTTTTGCTCGATACTGATAGATTTGCAGTTTTTAACTATGCACATGTGCCGTGGATGAAAAAAACGATGCGAAAAATTGATGAAACAACACTTCCTACTCCAAGCGAGAAGCTTGAGATTTTAAAATACACCATAGATTATCTGAACTCCAATGGTCTCAGGATGATTGGAATGGATCATTTTGCAAAGCCAAGTGATGAGCTGTTTTTGGCGATAGATAAGGGTGAACTCCATAGAAATTTTCAAGGATACACCACAAAAGGTGGAGCTGATTTGATAGGAATTGGATTGACTAGCATAGGCGAGGGTGTGAAGCATTATGTGCAAAACTTTAAGGATATGAGCTCATATGAAAATGCGATAGACCATGGTAGACTCCCTGTGCACAGAGGCCTTAGTCTAAGTGATGATGATGTGCTAAGAAAAGCTGTGATTATGGAGCTTATGAGTAACTTCAAGCTTGATATCGCAAGGGTAGAAAGAGAATTTGGAGTTGATTTTTTTGACTATTTTGAAGATGCCATAGAGGAGCTATCTTCGTTTGTAAACGAAGGACTTGTTCACATAGATAAAGTAGATAAAAAAATCAGCGTAAATACAACAGGAACACTACTCATAAGAAATATTTCTATGCCTTTTGACGCATATCTAAAAAAGATACCGCAGAGCAAGAGAAGATTTTCAAAGACTGTTTAGATGTTTGATTTTAGTGCATCAAGCGATGAATGTATAAAATGTGGAAAGTGCATACCGACTTGCACTATTCATAGTGTAAACAGGGATGAAGTGACCTCTCCAAGGGGTTTTTTAGATCTTTTAGGAGCTTATCAAAATGGTAATTTAGAACTAGACAAGAGTGCTAAAGATATCTTTGAGAGCTGTTTTTTATGCACAAATTGTGTAGATATCTGCCCAAATGACTTGCCAGTAGATATGGTGATAGAGCAAGTAAGGGATGATATACGAAAAAAGTATGGTTTAGCTTGGTACAAAAAGCTCTTCTTTTGGCTTTTAAGACACAGAAGAGTGATGGATTTATTGGCAAAATTAGGCTATGTTTTTCAGACATGTGGTTTTAAGATTCACGAACAACAGAGTTCAATGGAACCAAGATTTTCACTGCCAATCATAAAAAAAGACAGACTACTCCCTAGTGCGAAATCAAAAAGTTTTCTAAATTCACACCCTGATGTTATAAAAAATGGCGGAAAAGGGAAAGTGGGTATATTTATAGGGTGCTTGGCAAACTATACATATACAGATATAGGAAAAGCACTGCTAGAGATATTAGAAGTTTTGCAGATTGATGCCTATCTTATCAAACAACAGCTTTGCTGTGGTGCGCCTGCGTATTTTACAGGAGATTTTGATACTGTGGATTATCTAGCAAAACACAATATAGAGTATATGGAGAGCTTTATGGATGAGCTTGATGCGGTTATCATCCCTGAGGCAACTTGTAGTGCTATGGTAAAAGTTGATTATGCTCACTTCTTTCACGATTCCAAGGAGTGGAAGAGTAGGGCCCAAAGGTTGGCACCAAAAATCTATATGGCGACTGAATATCTTGAAAAATGCACAAATTTAAAAGAGATTTTAGCCTCTAAAAAACATAAAATGGACAAGCTTGTTACATATCATGACCCTTGCCATGCAAGAAAAATGCAAGGCATCTACAAAGAGCCAAGAGAGCTTATAAGTCAAAACTATATGATAAAAGAGATGAGTGATTCAAATCGTTGTTGTGGTTTTGGAGGAGTGACGATTCAAACTGAAAAGTATCACTTGGCAAAGGCCGCTGGCATGCCAAAGGCTGCTATGATCAAAGAGAGTAGAGCCGATATAGTCAGTGCAGAGTGCAGCGCTTGCAGAATGCAGATAACAAATTCACTTTTTCAAGACAATGCACAAGATATAATCTTTAAAAATCCGATAGAGTTGATTGCACATGCACTAAAAGAGAAAAAAGAATAACCATTTATATTTGCATGTTACAATACTGCCAATTTAAACAAAAGAGAGTATTATGAACAGTTGGCAAAATATTTACGAAAATTTTAATCCCATAGCCTTTTCGCTAGGGAGCATCAGTGTGCATTGGTATGGGATAATGTATGTTTTAGCACTTCTTGGTGCACTTTTTTTGGCGAAATATTTTGCTAAGAAAGACAAGCTTGGTATCAGCGATAAAGAGCTAGATAGTTATTTTATCTGGGTTGAAATCGGCGTGATACTTGGTGCAAGGCTAGGGTATATCCTATTTTATGATCCTCATACCTCTTACTATCTAAGCAGACCTTGGCAGATATTTAACCCTTTTATGGATGGCAAATTTGTGGGAATTAGCGGCATGAGCTATCATGGTGCTATCGTTGGATTTTTGATAGGAACTTGGTTGTTTAGTAAAAGGTATGATGTAAATATCTACAAATTGTTAGACTTAGTGGCTCTTAGTGTTCCTTTGGGTTATGTTTTTGGAAGAGTTGGCAATTTTTTAAATAAAGGCTTAGTAGGACGAGAAACTGATGTCCCTTGGGGAATTTATGTAGATGGGGTTTTTAGACATCCTTCACAATTGTATGAAGCATTTCTAGAGGGTTTGGTGGTTTTTGTGATTCTCTACATGTATAGAGCTAACAAGAGATTTGATGGTGAATTGATTGCACTTTATGGTCTACTCTACTCAATCGCTAGATTTATAGCAGAATTTTATAGACAACCTGATTTTCAGATGGGTTTTATCTTTGATGGTTGGATGACGATGGGGCAGGTATTGTCTATTGTCATGGCTCTTGCATCTGTGCTGTTATATATCTATCTTTCAAAAAGACAAACTAGATAAACTTTTAGGGGCACCCTTAATCCTATATGTAATAAATTTACATAATTACACTTTAATGATAAAAGGTGTAATATTGTGAAAAATTACGAATCGACCAAGTCATAGTCATTGTTATGTTTTGGTTGGTTAGAAAAAGGATTAAGCGTGAGTAACCTTATTGAAGGCTTTTTAGGTAAGTCAGTGGAGGGCAAAAAGAGTAGAATCCCAGCTAAACTTGATTATTGGCAAAGTGCAACTGGACTGTTTCTAGCTCTTTTTATGTGGGGACATATGTTCTTTGTTTCGTCTATTTTAGTAAGCAAAGACTTTATGTATAGTGTCACTAAAATGTTTGAAGGCGTCTCTTTTATAGACGGCGGAAATCCATTTATAGTTTCAGTAGCCGTTGCAATTGTCTTGACCATTATCATAATCCATGCAGTACTTGGCATGAGGAAGTTCCCTGCAAACTATAGGCAATACAGAGCTTTTAGAACACATATGAAGATGATGGAACACGAAGATACAACACTTTGGTTCATTCAGGCATTTACTGGATTTGCAATGTTCTTCTTAGCTTCAGCGCACTTGTTTATCATGTTGACAAAACCTGAAACTATAGGACCATTTGGTTCAGCAGACAGAATGATCACTGACTGGATGTGGCCTATTTATCTATTACTTCTTTTAGCAGTTGAGTTTCATGGAAGTATTGGTTTGTACAGACTTAGTGTTAAATGGGGATGGTTTGAAGGAAGTGATGCAAAAGTCACTAGAGCAAACTTAAAAAAAGTCAAATGGGCTATCACAGCTTTTTTCTTAATTTTAGGACTTACTACACTTGCAGCATATATGAAGATTGGGCTTGAGCACAGAGATCATGCTGGACAGAGATTCCAACCAACAGCTATGATAATACAACATGCAAACAGTATAATTTATTCTAAAAATCAAAATATAGATATGAATACAGAAACTCCGTTTCGTGCTTTAGTCGCGAGGAATTTTTCTGGAATTCACTTCCAGGGAAAGGGGGTATAAAGATGAATGTAGTATATTGTGATGCACTAGTAATTGGTGGAGGATTAGCAGGTTTAAGAGCTGCAGTTGAGGCAAGAAGTAAGGGTTTGAGCACTATAGTTTTAAGCCTTATTCCAGTAAAGAGATCGCACTCAGCAGCTGCACAAGGTGGTATGCAAGCTAGTCTTGGAAATTCAAAGATGGCTAGAGGCGATAATGAGGATATTCACTTTGCAGATACTGTAAAGGGAAGTGACTGGGGATGTGACCAAGAGGTAGCAAGAATGTTTGTAACAACTGCTCCAAAAGCGATTCGTCAGTTAGCAGGCTGGGGAGTTCCTTGGACTAGAATTACAAAAGGTCCTAGAGAAGTTGTAATGAACGCAAAAAGAACTACTATCACTGAAGATGACGAGACACACGGTTATATACAATCTCGTGATTTTGGCGGTACTAAAAAATGGAGAACTTGTTTTACTTCGGATGCTACTGGGCACACTATGCTTTATGCAGTTGCAAATGAAGCAATAAAAAGAGATATAGATATAAGAGACAGAAAAGAGGCAGTTTCTCTGATAGTTGAAAACAGACAGTGTTATGGAGCGATAGTTAGAGATCTTGTAACTGGTGAGCTTGAAGCGTATGTATCAAAAGGTACATTGATAGCAACTGGTGGATATGGAAGAATTTATAAACAAACTACAAATGCTGTTGTTTGTGAAGGAACAGGAGCGGCGATAGTCCTTGAAACTGGTATCGGAGAGTTGGGAAATATGGAAGCAGTTCAATTTCATCCAACTCCAATAGTGCCTTCAGGAATACTATTGACAGAGGGCTGTAGAGGTGATGGCGGAATTTTAAGAGATGTTGATGGACACAGATTTATGCCTGATTATGAACCAGAGAAAAAAGAGTTGGCTAGTCGTGATGTTGTTAGTCGTCGCATGATGGAGCATATCAGAAATGGCAAGGGTGTTCACTCTCCTTATGGTGACCATTTATGGCTTGATATCTCTATTTTGGGTCGTGAGCATATAGAGAAAAACTTAAGAGATGTTCAAGAAATTTGTATGACTTTTAATGGAATTGATCCAGCAGATGAGGGTCCAAAAGGTTGGGCACCAGTTCTGCCGATGCAACACTACTCAATGGGTGGAATAAGAACCAAACCAACGGGTGAATCTTCAACACTAAAGGGAGTATTTAGTTGTGGTGAGGCAGCTTGTTGGGATTTGCATGGTTTCAATAGACTTGGAGGTAACTCAGTTAGTGAAACTGTGGTATCTGGTATGATTGTTGGTGATTATTTTGCACAACATTGCCTTGATACTGAGATAGATATCAACACAAAAACTATAGAAAATGCACTTGAAACTGAAGAGAATTATCTAAAATCATTGCTTGAAAAAGATGGAAAAAACAATATCTTTGATATAAAATTAGCGATGAAAGATATCATGTGGGATAAAGTTGCAATCTTCCGTGATGGAAAAAATCTAGCCGAGGCAGTAGATGAACTCGAAGAGTTATATAAAAAGTCTCTTGATGTATCAGTTCAATCAAAAACAATGGCAGGAAACCCTGAGCTAGAAGAGGCTTATAGAGTTCCAAAAATGCTAAAACTTGCTCTTTGTGTTGCAGTTGGTGCAAGGGATAGAACAGAGAGTAGAGGAGCTCACTATAGAGAAGATTATCTCAAGCGTGATGATGCAAATTGGCTAAAAAGAACTTTGACTACTTGGAAAGAGGGAGATACACTTCCTACTGTCACTTATGAAGATTTGGACATCATGAAGATGGAGATGCCACCAGCATTTAGAGGTTATGGTGTCAAAGGCATGATAATTGAAAATGAGTTAAGTGCAAAAAGGCAGGAAGAGGTTGATAAGATAAGAGAGGAGATGGAAGCAGCAGGTAAGGATAGAATCGAGATACAAACTGCTTTGATGGACTTTCCATTGCAACCTTACTATAAAGCAAAAAATGAAAGATTTGGAGAATAAAATGGGACGAATGATAACAATTAAAGCATTGAAATACAATCCAAACTCAAAAGTTTCTAGGGCACATTTTGCTGAGTATCAACTCGAAGAGACTGACGGCATGACACTATTTGTAGCGCTCTCAAAGATAAGAGAAGAGTTAGACCATGATCTATCTTTTGACTTTGTTTGTCGTGCAGGTATTTGTGGAAGTTGCGGTATGATGGTAAATGGCACTCCAAAACTTGCATGTCGAACTTTGACTAGGGACTATGAAAATGGCGTGATTCAACTTATGCCTATGCCAGCATTTAAACTTATAAAAGACCTCTCCGTGAACACAGGAGAGTGGATGGAAGGCATGAGTAAAAGAGTTGAAAGTTGGGTGCATACAAATGAAGTGCCAGATTTTACCAAGCTTGAAAAGCCAATCGATCCTCAAGTAGCTGAAGATACATTTGAGTTAGATCGTTGTGTTGAGTGCGGTATATGTGTAGCAGCATGTGGTACAAAACTGATGAGACCTGATTTTGTAGGGGCTGTTGGATTAAATAGAGTAGCTAGATTTAGAATGGATCCACATGATAACAGAACTGATGAAGATTTTTATGAATTAATCGGTGATGATGATGGTATATTTGGATGTATGAGTCTTCTAGCTTGTGAAGACAACTGTCCAAAACACTTGCCACTTCAAAGTAAAATAGCCTACATGAGAAGAAAGCTAGTAGCTTTAAGATAAACTATACTAGGGAGCAAACTATTTTGCTCCCAAAATCTTTTTACTAGATAATGCATGTGCATGTACTAAATGATATTTTTCTCTTAAAAATTTATAAAATATTATATGTATGGTATAGATAAGCAGGCATTTCAAATTGAAATTCATACTAAAGGGTGATTACAGACAGTCTGATTATGGAAAAGTTATTTTACCATTAACTGCTTTGAAGACGCTTAGATGCTATTATAGAACCTACAAAACAAAATGTAATAGATTTTTTACCAAAGGTTAAAAGCTGATCAGATAAAGCACCCTATATTCTAATAGTAGAGCAATTATTTGAATTTTTCTAAATGTTTTTGAACTCTTTGTTTATCAATATCAAGTTTAGGATTGGACATAATATCAAAGCAAACAAATGTTTTTAAAGGCTCCATTCCTAAAAAATTAAATGCTTTATGAAGTCCAAAAAAGAGCTCATCAACACTCTTTCCCTCAAAAAATTGGCTTCTATCACAAAACGACTCCTCTGGAGCGTTCATCGTTATGGAAAACATATATTTTTTTCCATGAAGTAAACCGCCGCTACCATATTTTCCTCCATCATTGCGCCCATCGTGAGCATACAATTTTCCATGTCCTCCAGACAACCCATAATCCAGATACCTTTTAAAAGCACTAGGAACCCCCATCCAATACTTTGGAAATTGAAATATAATAAAATCAGCCCATAAAAATTTATCAACTTCTTCATCTGGCTTATAGCCTTTTTCTATGATAGTATTTTTGACTTGAAAATCGTTATTTTTTAAATAACTCTCCATAGCTTCGCAAAGAGCAGCATTGTAGCCGCCTTTTGCGATTTCATGGTACTCATGCCCATTTATTATCAAAACATTTTTCATAATCTTACTCCACATCAAATGTATCAAACAAGGTGTTCACTACCAACATCATACTTGCAATCAGAACAAGATTAAAGATTTCTGCATCACTTAATCCTAATGAGTGCAACTCTTCGATATCTTTTCGCTGGATGGACTGCGGTTCATTAATCGAACGCAAAGCAAATTCTAAAAGCATTTGGTTTTTAGATGTCAACTTCGCAACACTAAGATCGTTTGAAACCTCTTTAAGCTCATCTTCGCTCATGCCATACATATTTATAAGCATACCTCCGTTTAAACCTATACAGTATGCACAATGATTTTTTTCAGAAACAATGTAGCGAATCAATGTATACATTTTTTGAGTATCTTCATCATTATCCATTTGTTCTTTGATTGATTCCCATTGAAATTTCAAAGCTTTTGGATTAAGTGCCCAAAGCGATATCCCTTCTGTTACAGCACCAAATGCACTCTCGACTTCTTTGAAAATCTCTTTGACTTCACCTTCAGTTTCTTGCATCGTTGCCACTTTTAATAAACTCATGTTTTTCCTTTTTTATTTTAAACTAGTTAGTATAAAAATACACCTCAATTGACATACTTTCTCTATATGGCGCCGTACTATTTTTAAACTATTTAGTCTAAAAATAGCTATAAAAAAAGTAGCTCAAAAACACACTAAGTGTCTCTTTGAGCTACTTTCTAATCTATCATCTCTTTTAACTGTTGTACTATGCTCTCTATCATCTCATCTGTTGCACCAGCTTGAACTGATAAAACAAGTCCGTTAAGAGTATTCATAAAACGAGTACTTAAATCTTGTGCAAAGAGTGAACTCTTAAGAGTTCCTTTATCTATCGCCTCTTGCAAAGCATCAACAAAGAAATTTTGTATAGTGAGATACTCCTTTTGTATCTGTTTGCTGAGATCTTTATGCCGCCCATAACACTCTTTGCCGGAATTCATCAGCAAACATCCGCTCAGTCGCCCTGTTGTTTTCAACTCATCTAATGTCATTTCAACAAGTCTAAGCATAGTTGCCTTTGAACCTATCTCTTTTTTTAAAGATTGAAGATACTCGAGCCGATTTTTCCTATATAACTCCAAGCATTTGGAAAAAAGCTCTTCTTTGCTGCAAAATAGATGATAAAAGCTACCTTTGCTTATACCCATAGCTTTTAACACATCGTCTAAAGAGCTATTTTCATACCCATTCTTCCAAAAATAATCCATTGCCAAAGCTAATACTTCTTGTTCGTCAAAGGATTTTGGTCTGCCTTTTGTTTTTCTCATAAGTAATTATAGACTAATCGGTTTAAAATGTCAACAATTAAGTTTTGTCTATGAGTTTCTTGATGTTTATTTACTATTATCTAGTCCTAACACATATCCATGCCCCTTAATAGTTCTAATGTCTACACCTGGAATCTTTTTTCTGAGTCTAAAAAGTAATTGGCGACGATTTTTATCATCGACAATTTTTTCATACCAAACCACTAGGTTTAATTGTGTATATGGTACTATTTTATTTATATTTAAGACAAGAATATGTAAGAAATATTGCTCTTTTTTTGTCAGTAATACAGGTTTTTTATCAAGAAATAAAATCCGCTCTTGTAAATTGTACGCATAGGAGCTACCTATATCTATCAACTCTACTGTTTTGCTTTGCTTTTTGTTTCGCATAATAGCGAGCTTGACTTCACGCATAAGGTGTTCTTCAAGATATGGTTTAACCATATAGCTTGCAAACCTGACATTTATAGCTTTTTTAAGGGTATAGTCATCTTCATATGATGTTAAAAAGATAATAGGTATATTGAAATTCTTTTGTATGATAGTTGCAAGTTCAATACCATCTATTGCTCCTTTTATGTGGATGTCAGAGAGGATAAGATCTATCTTAGTATCTAATAAAGTTAAAAATACATCATCACTATTGGAGCAAACAGCAACCACTTTATACCCTGCTCGTTCGAGTACCTTTTTGATTTGATATGCAATGAGTGCCTCATCTTCTATTATAAGTATGTGACTTGTTTTCATATGCTTATTTTACTATTTTATCGTTATATCTACCGTTATATTTTAATTTTTTTCTTGAGTTTATGTCTATTTTTATATAATCTTTAGTAAGATTGTTGAATGAAATGTATTCTAAGATCCTTTTTTGCACTCATTATTTTTATAGTATCGCTACATGCAGAAATTGTGGTCAGCAAAAATCCTGATAGTATTCCTTTGCTGAAAAAAAGTAAAGTATATATAACCGATATCAATAAAACAGACATCGAGAACCTCATAAAACAACCAGATCTTTTCAAACCTTATCACAAAGATTTTATAAGCAGAGGATTTGATGATAAACATGAGATATGGATTAAGTTTACACTCAAAAACCCAACTTCTCAAACAATTGAAAGAGTTGTTAGCTTTAGAAATGTTAATTTAGAGAGGCTTGTTTTTTATACAGTAGATAAACATAGAGTACTTAATGTGGAATACGATGGATTATTCTATCGTAAAAAGTTTGATGGTATTTTTTTATTGCATTTTAATATAAAACTTCCTTCTCATGCAGAAAGAATATTTTATTTGAAGGTAAGCAATCAAATGTTTCCACTAAATATAAGCCCTGTATTGAAGACAACTGCACATTTTTTACATACGGATATCGATATTCAAATCGCATGGGTATTTTTTGTTACTGTCTTATTTACTGTATTTCTATACAATACCATATTTTTTATATTTACAAGAGATTCTATCTACTTCTACTACGCTTTTTATCTTTCAAGTATCTTTTTAGTGCATCAATATCTATATGGACTTTTACTTCATTTTGCCCCTATAGATGATCCGATATTTGTCAAAAAACAGATAGACATGAATCTATATTATGGCATATATATAAGCTTTACTATGATTTTATTTATACAGAACTTTTTAGAGACAAAACAGTATCCAAAAATCCATAAAATACTCTATCTTATCTTGATACTTAGTGCAATAGAACTTTTTACTATCCCCTACAATCTTCTTTCATGGAAAAGTATGTCATTAATCTATTTTACGCTGTCGATTTTCTATTTTTTCGTGGGCGTATATGCTCTTTACAAAAAAAATATATATGCTAAATATTTTGTAATTGCATGGGGAATTGCTTTGTTGGGTTGGATGAGTCTTTTTTTTAAAGGTTTAAACATCTTTACGACACTAGCTGAGTTTCCTTATACTTTTGAAGTATGTATAACTACCGAAATATTACTCTTCTCTTTTGCTATCTCCAAGCGCGTACATGATGTTTATCAAGAAAGGGAGAGGCTTTCTAAAATATTACAAAACCATAATAAACAGTTAGAAAAGATAGTAAAAGAAAGAACATCAGACTTAAAAGTGGAGTTAGACAACAATAAGCTTCTCCTTCAAGAGTTGCACCACAGAATGAAAAACAATATGCTTTTTATTTCATCACTATATGCACTCAAACTAGATAATAATGATAAAAAACTCTTGAAGAAACTTCATGATATAGAACGAAAGATATATGCTATGAGCAAAGTGCATGAAATGCTTTATGCGCAAAAAAATCTTAGACATATAGATTCTAAAGAGTATTTTAAAAAGGTTCTAGATACGATACAACAAGCTTTTGATTGTAAACAAATATCATTTTACAGTGAGATAGAGACGAATCTGCAAGTTGAAGATGCTATCTATTGCGGATTGATTGTCAATGAATTGGTGACAAATGCACTAAAATATGCTTTTGATGAAAAAGGTGGTAATATCTATATAATATTAAAAAGGCAAGATGAAAAAACATTACTCGAAATTGCAGATAACGGTAATGGCGGTATAGATATAAACTCCTCAGGATTTGGCATAATGATGGTACAAACTTTGGTAAAAGATCAATTAGAAGGAGAGTTGAGTATCAATACGAGACGAGGTAGTAAAATCTCTATAATTTTCTAAATTCTTCAAAAATATAACACCATATATAACGGTAGCTTCCTATAATATCACAACTGAAAAATTGTAACAATAAGGAGCACCCCATGAAACCAACACAAGACTACAAATCCCGCTTTAAAATCCTAAAAGGCGGAAAGATAGCCTTAGTTATCTCAGCCCTTAGTACAAATCTCCTTATGGCATCTCCAAGCGGAGGAGTAGTAACAAGTGGAACTGCAAATATCTCTCAAAGTGGCAGTGTTACAAACATAAACCAATCAACCTCTAAAGCCACCATAAACTGGAATACATTTAATATAGCTTCAAATGAAACAGTAAACTTTAACCAACCAAATATAAACTCTATAACACTTAATCGTGTAACAGGTAATGAAAAAAGTATTATAAATGGAGCACTGAATGCAACTGGTCAAGTATGGCTTCTTAACTCAAATGGAGTTCTCTTTGGTAAAGGTGCTAAAATAAATACTTCAGGACTCTTAGCAACTACAAAAAATATAAGTGATACAGACTTCAATAACAATAACTATATTTTAAAAGGAGATAGTACAAATAGCGTTATAAACTTAGGAAGTATAAATATAGCAAATAGTGGATATACAACTCTACTAGCAAACAGTGTCACAAATAAAGGAACTATAAAAGCAATAAAAGGAACCATACACCTTGTAGGTGCCAACCAAGTAACACTTAACCTAAATGGTAACTCTATGATAAACCTAACAATCGACAAAGGCGTACTCAATGCTCTTGTAAAAAACAGAGGAGCTTTGTATGCAAATGCGGGAGAGATATACTTAACTACTAATGCAGTTAATGAACTGCTAAAAGGTGTAGTAAATAACAGTGGTATTGTAGAAGCACAGAGTATAGGAGATGTAACAGGAAAAATAGAACTTTATGCTCATGGTGGAGAAGCTCAAGTTGGAGGAACACTTAAAGCAAATGATGGTTTTATAGAAACAAGTGGTAAAAGCTTTAGTATAGCAGACAATACTCTTGTTCAAACAGGAAACTGGCTTATAGACCCTACTAATGTTACAATAGACAGTGCACTAGCTTCATCACTTCAAACTCAACTCTCATCTGGTAATGCACAAGTTACTACTGCAAGTTCACATTCAGATAGTGGAGATATAAATGTTAACTCTACTATTAACTGGAACAAAAACACTTTAACTCTACATGCTGATAATGATATAAATATAAATGCAACACTTAATGCAACTCTTACAGCAGGACTAGCATTAGAGTATGCACAAAGAACAATGACTGGAACTTATAATGTTAAGTCTCCTGTTAATATTGCTTCTACTGGTAGTTTTTCTACTAAGAAAGGTTTGTCAGGTACGAAGAAAACATATTACATCATAACTACCTTGGGAACACTTACTACGGCTAAGAATAGTAGCCTGCAATCAATTAGCACTACTGGCTTGCAGCTCAAACCTTATATTTTAGGTGCAAATATTGATGCAGTTGCAACAAAAACATGGGATAGTGGAAAAGGGTTTACTCCGATTGGTGAAAATTCTAGTTTTAAATTTATACAAACATTTGATGGCTTGGGTCATACCATTTCCAACCTTTTTATTAATAGAGTCAGCAGTAGT
>Ga0256829_1001564_pt1 | contig 18532 bp, 16 predicted proteins | sample 131447metaG_FD_185979 | JGI IMG/M metagenome (GOLD analysis project Ga0256829, IMG submission 185979) | Hydrothermal vent microbial communities from Lau Basin, Pacific Ocean - 131-447 | ecosystem: Environmental > Aquatic > Marine > Hydrothermal vents | place: Pacific Ocean: Lau Basin | collected...
CATCTCCCCATTATGGTGGGGGGAACCATGATGTATTTCAATGCATTGCAAAAGGGGTTATCCAAGCTCCCTGAAGCGGATGAAGCGATACGAGCAAAATGGTTGGCGCAATGGGAAGTGGCACCTGAATCATTGCATCAGGCATTAGGTGAAGTCGATCCCGAAGCCGCCGCACGGATTCACCCGAATGACCCACAACGCTTGGTGAGAGCACTGGAGGTGTATGAACTCAGTGGTCGCTCTTTAACCGAGTTGCAAAAGGAGGGTGTACAGCCTTTAACAGAATTTAAATTGCTCAAATTCGGATTGATGCCTGAAGATCGTGGACAGCTACATCAGCAGATTGAAGAACGGTTTATGCAAATGCTGGAACAAGGTTTTTTGGATGAGGTGCGACAGTTAAAACAAACCTATCCAGAACTGCACCCAGATCTACCCAGTATGCGAAGTGTTGGTTATCGTCAAGTTTGGGATTATTTAGAGGGGGAGATAGATGAAGACACTTTTATTCATAAAGGGGTGGTCGCCACTCGACAGCTGGCGAAACGCCAAATCACTTGGTTGCGTAAGGAGTCTAATTTGATTGAGATGGATCCTTTTCAGTTGACCGTTGAACAACAACTTCAAACCCTCACTCAGCAAATTGCGGATGCAAATCCCGAAGTGGTGTGATATGCTAGAACGCATGAAAGTTGAGGAAAACATGGAGAAGATTACAACAATGGCTAAAGCAATTCCTATTCAAGACCCTTATTTAAATGCACTGCGGAAGGAACGCATTAGTGTGTCAATTTATTTGGTTAATGGTGTGAAATTACAAGGACGCATTGACTCTTTCGATCAATTTGTTGTTCTGCTTCGCAGCAATGTCACTCAAATGGTGTATAAACACGCTATTTCTACTATTGTGCCTGCAAGTGAGCCAAAAGAGTATCAAAATCCTGGTGATGTGCTTGCCAGTAGTGCGACTTCTGAATAACTTTACTCATAGTTGAGTTAATAAACTTTGAAAGCATAAGCTCTTGATGAGCTTGTGCTTTTTTAATGGGAGAAATATTTGGCAACAGAACTTTTTGGGCGGTTAGAGAGAGAAGATTTAGATAGAGCCGTCTTGGTGCATATTGACTTTCAGCAAGAATCGGATCGTGAAGAGTTAGAAGAGTTTAAAGAGCTGGTAGATTCGGCAGGTGCCGAAGTATGCGAGTTGATCACGGCTAAACGACAAACGATTGATCCAAAATACTTTGTTGGAAAGGGCAAGGCTGAAGAAATTAAACAAGCGGTGGAAACACATGAAGCGGATGTCGTCATTGTGAATCACGCCCTCAGTCCTGCTCAGGAGCGAAATTTGGAGCAGTTGATCGAATGTCGAGTATTGGATCGAGTAGGACTGATATTGGATATTTTCGCCCAAAGAGCCCGTTCGCATGAAGGGAAGATGCAGGTGGAGTTGGCACAGCTTCGCCATATGTCCACCCGTTTGGTTCGAGGCTGGAGTCATCTGGATAAACAGAAAGGTGGCGTGGGGATGAGAGGACCTGGAGAAACCCAGCTCGAGTCCGACAAACGCTTAATTCAACAAAGAATCAAGTCGTTAGAAGCGAAAATTGATAAAGCACGGCAACAACGCAATCTGGGTCGGAGAAGCCGAAAAAAATCTGAAACACCGACAGTGACCATTGTCGGTTATACCAATGCGGGTAAATCAACCCTGTTTAATCAACTGACCGCAGCAGATGTTTATGCCGAAGACAGACTATTCGCAACACTGGATGCCACCCTTCGAAAGCTACGATTGCCCGGTGCTGGGGAAATTGTTTTAGCCGATACAGTGGGTTTTATCCGTCATATTCCTCATGACTTGGTCGCCGCTTTCCGTTCCACTTTGGAGGAAACGAGCGAAGCGGACCTGCTTATTCATTTGGTCGACGCCTCAGACCCACTTAGGGAGGAAAAAATTGCGGATGTACAGTCTGTCATTGAAGAGGTCGGTGCGGAACAGGTGCCTCAGCTATTGGTGATGAATAAAATTGATGCTTTATCACCTCCCAAAAAACCAATGCTTGAGAAGGATGAAGAGGGGATGCCTAAAAGGGTGTGGGTATCCGCACAGCAAAACCTTGGTATGCCACTTTTACTTGAAGCAATTGGTGCCTTTTTTAAAGGGCGTTTTGTGACTATTGAATTGACGCTGGAAATGACCGCTGGCAAAAAGCGTGCAGAACTGTACCAGCTGGGGCAGGTATTGAGTGAGCGATACGATGATGCAGGGAATTCTCATTTTATGATGCAGCTCTCCCAGCAGGCATGGGAGTGCGTACAGCAGTGGCCAGAGGTCATTTTTGCTGCGATTAAAGAAGAAAAGCTGTCATAAATTCACTTTATAAGGTGACTTTTGAAGCTAATCACACTAAAATAACTGAAGTTTTGCGCTTGAAAAGCGCTAGCGTAACTACTCAGTTAACACTGTAACTGCTCAGATTGCCCCTGAAATTCGTCAATTCAAGGCAGAAAATGTGAGTTTACAAGTTGTAAATGACCATTTTCCAACGCAGAAGTGGCGGATTTCAGGGGTGAGCTGAGTAGTTACGCGCTAGAATGAATTTGCGAATGGAGCAGGATGTATATGGCTTGGAATGAACCAGGTAAGCCGGATCAGGATCCTTGGGGATCCAATAAAAATGGCAATAAAAAGAAACAGGCAGGCTCAGAACCCGATTTGGATGCAATGCTAAAAAAAGCACAATCCATTTTAGGGGGCAAAGGTGGCTCTGGCGGCAGTCATGGAGACTCGAACAACAGTGGTGGATCGGACTTCATGGGCACCATTGGTGTGGGGATCGTCCTGCTGATTGCTTTAATCGTCTGGTTGCTTTCGGGTATCTATATTGTCGATCCAGCAGAAAGAGGTGTGGTGCTTCGTTTTGGTGCCTATCAAACAGAAACCACTGCTGGCCCTCACTGGCATCTTCCTTATCCCATTGAAACAGTTAAAATTGTGAATGTCGATCAGATTCGTACGGTTGAAATCGGTGGACGAAACAATGCAGAATCACTCATGCTGACGAAAGATGAAAACATTGTTGATGTTGAAATCGCTACACAGTATAAAGTCAAGAGTGCACATGAATATCTGTTCAGTGTTGCAGATCCAGACGAAACTTTGCGTGCGGTGATTGAAAGCGCATTACGAGAAGTGGTTGGTCATAATAATATGGATTTCGTATTAACCGAAGGGCGTAATGAAGTCGTTTCTCGTGTCAAAAAACTTGCACAGAAAAAGTTAGATGAATACAAAACAGGCTTGATTATCACCAGTGTCAACTTGCAAGATGCTCAACCACCTGAGCAGGTGCAAGCCGCTTTTGCCGATGTGGTTAAAGCGCGTGAAGATAGAGAGCGTTTAATTAACGAAGCACAAGCTTATGCCAATGGTGTCATTCCCGTTGCGCGTGGTAAGGCTGCACGAGAATTGGAAGAGGCGAGTGCTTACCATGATCAAGTCATCGCTCGTGCTAAAGGGGAAGCGGATCGCTTTACCAGCATTGTGACGGCCTATCAGCAAGCACCAGCGGTCACAAGAGAGCGGATGTATATTGAAGCGATTACCAATGTTTTGGCTAAGACGACAAAAGTATTGGTCGGCTCTGACAGTGCAAATAATTTGATGTACCTGCCTTTAGATAAAATGGTAGGCGGTTCTCAAACAATGACAGCGCCTTTTATCCCTTCATCGGGGACGAATCATGCCCCTAGTGCCATGACTCGACAAAGTAAGCAAGGACAGGCGAATAAGCAGCCTGCTCGTAGCAATATTCGTGAATATCTAAGAAGCAGGGAGCTACGCTAATGAAATCGGTTTTAGGATTTTTAATCGCTGCGGTACTCTTTGTATTGAGCAGTTCGATCTATACCGTTAAACAGTGGGAAACAGCGATAGTTTTCCGTTTAGGAGAAATTGTCAAAGCCAATGTGTCGCCTGGCTTACACTTCAAAACGCCATTTATAAACAATATCAAAACCTTCGATGTTCGTTTGCAGACATTAGATGCAGCACCTGAGCGCTATTTGACAAGTGAGAAAAAGAACCTAATTGTGGATTCTTTCATCAAATGGCGTATTACAGATGCGAAAAAATTCTACACCACGATGAGTGGGGATTATCGCTTGGCAAACTTGCGTCTATCTCAAATCATTAAAGATGGTTTGAGAGCCGCTTTTGGTGAAAGAAGCGTACAGCAGGTGATTTCGGGTGATCGTGAACAACTGGTGTCTCAGATTCGTCAAGATGCCAATAAGCAAGCAGCAGATTTTGGGATTCAAATTGCTGATATTCGCATTAAACGCGTAGACTTGCCTGAAGATGTCAGTGACTCTGTTTTCCGTCGTATGGAAGCGGAGCGAAAACGCGTGGCTAAGGATTTGCGTTCAAAAGGTGCCGAGGCTGCGGAAAAAATCCGAGCGGATGCTGACCGTCAACGCGTGGTGATTTTGGCAGATGCCTATCGTAAAGCCGAAAAGCTTCGCGGGGAAGGGGATGCAAAAGCCTCTGTTATCTATGCACAAGCTTATGGCAAAGATAAAGACTTTTTCGCCTTCTATCAAAGTTTGAATGCTTATCAACAAGCCTTTAAAGATAAGTCTGATGTAATCTTGGTGGATCCCAAAATGGATTACTTCAAGTATCTTAAAAAAGCTGAAAAGTAAGCATTGGAATAAAAGGTGGGATATCCCACCTTTTTTATGGATTAGGTGCGGAACAATATGTTAGAGCAGGTTTTGATTGCAGCATTAGGGTTGATGCTGATTCTCGAAGGATTTATGCCTTTTGTTTTTCCCGAAGTTTGGCGAAAAACGATGCAGCAAGCCACGCAGCTGCCCGAAAACCAACTGCGTTTAATGGGATTGACCAGTATGATTATTGGCGTCCTGATTTTATTGATTTTTGATTAAAAGCTCACAATTATGCAACAGATGATTTGGTTTACCCCTGAAGGAATTGAAGATTTACTGCCAGAACAAGCGTATAAACTCGAACATTATCGACGGAGTTTGTTAGATGAGTTTCAGATGGCAGGTTATGGGATCGTCTTGACGCCTATTGCAGAATTCACGGACTCGCTATTAACGGGAACGGGGAAAAATCAGGCGACTGAACTATGTCGATTTACCGATCAAGAGAGTGGCAAAATGATGGGTGTCCGTGCAGATGTCACCCCTCAGGTGGCTCGCATTGTCAGTAATCGCCTAAAGCCGACAGAAGAGGAATTGCCGATTCGCCTCTGTTATGTTGAGGAAGTCTTAAAGACGCGTAACAACAAGGCGAAGGGGTCTCGCAGTCCGATTCAGGCAGGTGTGGAGATGTTTGGGGTGGATGATGTCTCAGCAGATATTGAAGTGATTGAGTTGATGATTGATGCACTTCAAAATTGTGGCCTTGAAGCATTGACTATCAGTTTAGGCCATGTCGGTTTGGTTGATCAGCTGATGGTGTTGGCTGAGTTGACGGAAGAGGAACAAAAGTCGCTGGTCGATATTTTGCAGCGAAAAGCCGTTCCTGAGTTTCTTGCCTTTTTGGATGAGAAGCAGTTCAATGAGCCGCTTAAGACGGCTTTCGGTTCGTTGTTAGGTTTAAATGGACAACCTCATCAAGTATTACAAGAAGCCAAAGGTGCATTGAGTGGTCTAAGTCCGGCTATCGATATGCATTTGGAACGTTTAGAGGCGATTAGCCAACACTTCGCTGAAACGCCCAGTGTGAGCCTGTTTATGGATTTGGCGGAATTACGCGGCTTTAATTATCATACAGGCGTGATCTTCGGTTGTTACGCTTCCTCCAAGCCGCTCTATCTGCTGGCGAAAGGCGGGCGTTATGATGGTGTCGGTGCGCAATTTGGACAAGACCTTCCAGCAACCGGTTTTAGTATGGATCTTCGTGGTGCCTTAGACCTTTTGGCAGATGTCGAGCCTGAATATCCCGATGCAGTTTATGCACCTGTACACGCCTCCGTTGCCTTGAAGGAAAAGATTAAATCACTTAAGGCGCAAGGCATTCAAGTGATTAAAGCTAATGATTTAAGCAGTTTGCCTGTGGGCAGTCAATATTTGATGTTGCAAGGTGATGACTGGTTGATTGAAACAGTAAAGAGCGGTAAAGAGTAAAACATGAGCAAAAGAAATATTGTGGTTGTGGGCACCCAATGGGGTGATGAAGGAAAAGGCAAGATCGTTGATCTTTTAACTGATCGTGTGGCAGCAGTGGTACGCTTTCAAGGTGGGCATAATGCGGGACACACCCTAGTCATCGACGGGCATAAAACCGTCTTGCATCTGATTCCTTCAGGTATTCTGCGTGAAGAAGTGGAGTGCTTGATTGGAAATGGCGTGGTCTTGGCACCTGATGCACTCAAAAAAGAGGTGGATCAGCTTGAAGCAACGGGCTTACCTGTCCGCAATCGCTTAAAGATCAGTGAAGCTTGTCCTTTAATTTTAGACTACCATGTCGCCCTCGATCAGGCTAGAGAAAAAGCAAGAGGAAATAAGGCAATTGGTACCACAGGCCGTGGGATTGGCCCCGCCTATGAAGATAAAGTAGCTCGTCGTGGATTGAGAGCAGGCGACCTGAAAAACTTGCCTGCCACCAAACAAAAGCTTGAAGAAGTGTGTGCTTATCACAACTATATGCTCGAAAACTATTACCAGTGTGAGCCTGTTGATATTGATGCGCTTTGGCAAAAAGTACAAGCCTATGCGGAAATGGTCGTGCCCATGTTGACGGATATTCCGACTTTGATTGAATCATACAACCAAGCGGGGAAAAGCTTGATGTTTGAAGGAGCGCAAGGCACCTTGCTAGATATTGATCAAGGCACCTATCCTTATGTCACCTCTTCTAATACTACGGCAGGTGGAGTCTCCGCTGGTTCTGGAATCGGTCCCTGTGGCATTGACTATGTGCTGGGGATTACCAAAGCTTACGCGACTCGCGTAGGTAGCGGTCCTTTCCCAACCGAATTGCCTTATGATGTTGAAAAAGATGATGGGGATCCGATTGGTAAACTGTTAGGCACACGAGGTGCAGAGTTTGGGGCAACCACCGGTCGTCAACGCCGCTGTGGTTGGTTTGATGCGGTTGCTTTGCGTCGCTCAGCTCAAATCAATGGTCTTAGCGGCATCTGTTTGACCAAACTGGATGTATTGGATGCATTAGAAGAGATTAAGGTTTGTACACATTATATAGTGGATGGCAAGCAGGTCGATTTGCCCCCTTACAGTGCAGATGAATATGAAAAAGTGGAGCCGCAATATGAAAGTTTACCAGGTTGGAATTGCTCAACGGTAGGGATTAAAAGCTGGCAAGATTTGCCGGAAACGGCAAAAAATTATATTCAGTTTCTAGAAGACCAAGTGGGTGTGAAGGTCTCCATTATTTCAACTGGACCTGATCGTTCAGAAACATTGGTTCTAGAAGATCCATTTGTATAGAGATACCATTTGACCAGAAAAAAGCCGCAATTTAATGATTGCGGCTTTATTTTTGTCTATCAAAACTAACCAAAAGCTTTTCGATATAAAAAAACCGCTCATCTGAGCGGTTATCGAGGAGAAATAACTGAAAATTATTTTCCTCGGTAGGTGATGCGTCCTTTGGTTAGGTCATAAGGGGTCAATTCAACTTTCACTTTGTCCCCAGCAAGGATGCGGATATAGTTTTTACGCATTCTACCTGAAATATGTGCGAGGATTTCGTGTCCGTTTTCCAATTGCACTTTAAACATTGTGTTTGGAAGGGTTTCAATCACAGTTCCTTCAAATTCAATGACATCTTGTTTAGCCATGTTGCCTCATTAAGCGTTTTCCTAAAAACGCGTATTATACGCATCCAGAACCAGAAAACAATGAAATTAGTGATAAAAGTTCTTTTTAAGCCGTTTTAGTGGAAAGTCAACGGCCTTTTTGTGTCTGTACAAAATGGCCGAAGTACACTCACTTAACAGGTTCAATCTTTTGGGTTTTTCCATTGAACTGCCTGAGCTATCCAGTCAATCTCGAATTGCCACTTTTGTGGGGTATAGGGTCGGTTGACTGCTTGGTTTAATCGTGTTTCAAATTGGGTTCTGGTAAAGTTTTCTGCACCAAAGCGATTGAGGTGATCCGTTTCGACTTGGGCATCTATTAGCTCAAATTGCCATGTTTGCAGTTGCATCACCAGTGCCGTAAAAGCGACTTTGGATGCATCCGGTTTTAGGGTAAACATGGATTCGCCAAAAAATGCTTTGCCAATGGCGACACCATAAAGCCCGCCTACTAAGTTGCCTGCTTCATCCCAAGCTTCTGCCGAGTGTGCATAACCCGCTTCATGGAGTTGTGTATAGGCTGTCTGCATCTCTTCTGTAATCCAAGTACCTTCTTGGTCGGGACGAGGGACTTGAGAGCAGTGTTCAATAACTTCTTTAAAATGTGTGTCTAAGGTAATGGTATATCTATTTTTTTTAATGGTTTGTTTGAGACTTCTGGCGAGTTTGAAGTTTTCGGGCAGTAGAAGTGAACGAGGATTAGGCGTCCACCATAAAATCGGTTCATCAGGGCTAAACCAAGGGAAAATGCCTTTTTGATAGGCGTGAAGCAGCCACTCTGGTGTCAGTGCACCGCCAATCGCCAGTAATCCGTTGGGTTCATCCAATGCTAGGGTGGTTGGGGGGAAGGTGACCGGTGAAGGCTCAAGCCAAAAAGGAGCTGTTTCGGGCGTCATAAGATTCGATTTCGTTTACAATAATCGACATATTATAAACGAAAGATTTTGCCCTCTCCTCTATGTCTAAAAATACTTTGGAATCCTCTCTCTCTCAACCTCAATTTGTTCACCTCCATGTCCACTCGGAATATTCCGTCGTGGATGGCACTTTGGGGATCAAGCCTTTGGTCTCTTTTTGTCAGGCTGACAATCAACCTGCGGTCGCCTTGACGGATCAAAATAACCTCTATGCTTTGGTTAAATTTTATCGTGCCGCACAAGGCGAGGGTGTTAAACCGATTATTGGTGCCGATATTTGGATAGAAAATGAAGAGGAGGAAGTACACCGATTAGTGCTGCTTTGCCAAAACAACCGTGGTTACCTGAACCTTTCGCACTTGATTACTTTAGCTTTTCGAAATAATCAAAAAGTGGTGGAGGGTGAAGAACGGCCTTTGGTGAAAAAATCGTGGTTGGAATCGTTTAATGAAGGGTTGATTGCCCTTTCGGGGAGTATTGAAGGGGAGATGGGGCAGGCGATTTTGAGTGAAAAGCTGAATCGTATTGCACAACAAGCCGAGTGGTGGCAGCAGTACTTTCCTCATCGTTTTTATCTGGAATTGACACGCACAGGTAAGGTGGAAGAGGAGCCTTATATCCAAACGGCATTGGAAGTGGCGCACCGTTATCAATTTCCAGTGGTGGCAACCAATAATGTCCGCTTTATGCAACCTGAGGATTTTGAGGTGCATGAAGTGCGGGTCTGTATTCATCAAGGGTATATTTTAGAAGACCCCAATCGCCCCAAACCCTACACCGAACAGCAGTACCTCAAGACCACCGAGGAGATGGTAGCATTATTTGAAGACATTCCTGAAGCCATCGCCAATACGGTCGCCATTGCTCAACGCTGCAATGTCGAACTCACGCTCGGCACCTACTTTTTGCCAGAATTCCCAGTCCCGCAAGGGATGACAATGGATGAATACTTTATTGCAGAAAGTCAAAAGGGACTGGAAGAGCGGCTGAATTTTCTGTTTGGTCACTTACCTGACGACGAGTTTCAAAAAATTCGCCAACCCTATGATGAGCGGCTGAAATTTGAGCTGGACATTATTATTCAAATGGGGTTTCCTGGCTATTTCTTTATCGTTGCCGACTTTATTCAGTGGGCAAAAAATCATGGTATTCCTGTAGGACCAGGTCGAGGATCTGGGGCAGGATCCTTGGTGGCTTATGTATTGAAAATCACGGACTTGGATCCACTGCAATATGACCTGCTTTTTGAGCGCTTCCTCAACCCTGAAAGGGTTTCTATGCCTGACTTTGATGTCGATTTCTGTATGGATCGGCGAGACGAGGTGATTGATTATGTCTCGGAACACTATGGACGGGACCATGTTTCGCAGATTGTCACCTTTGGCACCATGGCGGCCAAAGCGGTCGTGCGTGATGTAGGAAGGGTTTTAGGCTTTGGTTATGGGATGGTGGATTCAGTTGCCAAGCTGATTCCAAATGATTTGGGGATTAAGCTCAAAGATGCGATGAATGAAGAGGATTTGCGTCGCCGTTATGAGCAAGAAGAGGATGTGAAGCTGCTGCTAGACTTTGGGCTAAAGCTTGAAGGGACTGTGCGGAACACAGGTAAACATGCGGGAGGTGTGGTCATTGGTCCCAAACCTTTGGATGAATTCTGTCCTGTGCAGTGTGAACCTGACGGCAGTTCGGCCGTCACGCAGCTGGATAAAAACGATGTGGAATCTGCGGGACTGGTGAAATTCGACTTTTTGGGATTGCGAACGCTGACCATTATTGATTGGGCACTGCATGCAATCAATGAAGGTAAACAGCCGACTGATGAAGGGTTTATCGATATTGCCCGCATTCCACTGGATGATGCCCCCACTTTTGAATTGATTAAAACAGGGCATACCACAGGTATTTTCCAGTTGGAATCTGCGGGGATGCAGAAGCTGATTGTCAAATTACGCCCAGATACCTTTGAAGATATTATCGCTTTGGTGGCACTCTTCCGCCCAGGTCCACTTGATTCTGGCATGGTGGATAACTTTATCGCTCGTAAACATGGACGAGAACCCGTGGCTTACCCTGATCCTCAGTACCAACACGAATCCTTAAAACCGATTCTTGAGCCGACTTACGGGGTTATTCTCTACCAAGAGCAAGTGATGCAGATTGCGCAGGTGCTGGCAGGTTATACGCTCGGTGGAGCGGATATGCTGCGACGAGCCATGGGGAAAAAGAAACCTGAAGAGATGGAGAAGCAGCGTTCTGTCTTCCGAGAAGGGGCGGTGAAAAATGGTATTGATGCCGATTTGGCAATGAAGATTTTTGACTTGGTGGAGAAGTTTGCAGGCTACGGCTTTAACAAATCTCACTCTGCTGCCTATGCCCTTGTCTCTTATCAGTCTGCTTGGCTCAAAACACACTATCCAGCCGAATTTATGGCGGCACAGATCTCATCTGATATGGATAACACCGATAAAGTGGTGCATATGGTGAATGAGTGTTATGCCATGGGACTGGAGGTACTACGACCCGATATCAATCAGTCTGACATTCACTTTAAAGCGGTCAAAGGTGCTGAAAAGACTGTCCGTTTTGGATTGGCAGCCATTAAAGGAGTGGGCGAAGCGGCACTAGAAGGTATTATCGCTGAAAGAGAAGCCAATGGCCCCTATTTAGACCTCTTTGACTTCTGTTTGCGCGCCAATAAAAAGGCCAATAAACGGGTCATTGAGGCACTGATTTTAAGTGGGGCAATGGATTGCCTACATGAAAACCGTCAAGCCATGTTATCTAGCTTGCCGATGGCATTAAAACAGGCGGAGCAGCAACAACAAAATGCCGATAGCGGACAGGTGGATCTGTTTGGAGAGCTCTTGGGTGCTGAAGAAGAGAGCGTTTCAGAACTGCTTGATGTCCCCGATATGTCGAAAAAACAACGCTTAAAAGGCGAGAAAGAGACACTGGGGATGTATGTGACAGGGCATCCGATTGATCTTTATAAAGAAGAGCTTCAACAACTTGTCGGACATCCTTTAAGTCAACTTAAACCTGAAAAATTTCAGAAAAAATGGGCAGCTGGGTTGGTGTTGGAAGTACGGACTCGATTCACCAAATCGAATGCCAAAATGGGGTTCTTGGTGATTGATGATAATACGGCTCGTATGGATGTGGTGCTACGCCCCAATGTTTTGGAATCTGCAGAAGCGATTTTAAAACCCGATACAGTGGTGATGGTTTATGGTGAAGTGGCGGAAGATACTTTTAATGGCGGGATCAAAATTGATGCGGAAATGGTCATCAGCCTAGCTGAGGCTCGAGAAGAGAAAGCCAGAGCGATTAAAATCTTTGCCAATCAAAATACCTCCCTTGAACAGTTACAGCCACTCTCTATTTTATTGGGTGCTTATGAAGTGAGCCCAGAACATGGCATTGAAGCTGAAGAAGAGGCGGTTGCCGTGAAAAAAGGGTTACCTTTGGTCGTAGAGTATGAAAATGAGCAAGCCAAAGGACAGATGATTATTAAACCGCAAACCTATCAACCTGAAGATGATTTGATTGAGGCACTGGCTATGCAAGGGTGGCAACCTAAGGTTGTTTTTTAAGCTGGTTTCTCGTGGTCATTTCTACGGTTTTCTTTAAAAAATCTTTATTAGCTTAATTCAGCCATAAAAAAAATTAGGGGTTGAATCTTAAATTTAATCCATAAATATTCTATGCTTTGAGTAAGATTACAAGATAAACTTAGTCCACAGTTATATTGAGTGCTTTGCATGAATAGGATAAACCACTTCCTTTCGTGCAAGACCTCATCTCAAACAACACTAGGAGTGTGCCATGTCTCAAAATATTGAATCCATTCTGCATGAAAATCGTGTGTTCCCCCCCTCAGAAGCCTTTACCCAACAAGCGAATGTGACACCTGAACTCTATCAACAGATGCTAAAAAAGGTGGATGAGGATTATGAGGGTTTTTGGGTTGACTTGGCGAGAGAAAAATTAGATTGGTCAAAGCCATTTACCCAAGGACTGGATGAGAGCCGTGCACCACACTTCAAGTGGTTTGCGGATGGTGAGCTGAATGCTTCTTATAACTGTATTGATCGTCATCTTGAGGATAAAGAGGATAAGGTGGCGATTATTTTTGAATCGGATGATGGAACCGTTTCGCAATACACCTATAAAGAACTGCATGATGAAGTCGCACGATTTGCAAATGTCTTAAAAGCAAATGGCGTTCAAAAGGGAGATCGTGTCGTCATTTATATGCCGATGATTCCACAAGCCGTCTTTGCGATGCAAGCTTGTGCCAGAATTGGGGCGATTCATTCGGTGGTGTTTGGCGGATTTTCCGCAGAGGCATTAAAAGACCGTATTCAAGATGCGGGCGCCAAGTTAGTGGTCACGGCAGATGGTGGACACCGTGGTGGTAAGGTCGTCCCTTTAAAAGCTGCCGTGGATGAGGCGCTGGAAAAAGAGGGCGCTGAGTGCGTTCGAAAAGTGATTGTTTACCAACGCACGGGTGAAGAAATTGCCATGCATCCAGAAAGAGATGTTTATTGGCATGAAGCAGAAGCGGGGATGAGCAATTATTGTGATCCTGAAATGGTCGATGCCGAGCATCCGCTTTTCTTACTCTACACTTCAGGCTCAACAGGCAAGCCAAAAGGGGTACAGCATAGTACAGGCGGTTATTTGCTGAATGCCCATGTGACCAATGAGTGGGTGTTTGATCTCAAAGAGGATGATGTCTTTTGGTGTACTGCTGATGTAGGCTGGATTACAGGGCATACTTATGTGGCTTATGGTCCGCTTTCAATGGGCATGACCATTGTGATGTTTGAAGGGGTACCCACTTATCCAGATGCGGGGCGTTTCTGGCAGGTTTGTCAAGACCATGGTGTCACGGTTTTCTACACAGCACCGACTGCGATTCGTGCCTTGATGAAGTTTGGAGATGAGATTCCGAATCAATACAACCTCTCCAAGTTGCGTCTATTAGGAACCGTAGGGGAGCCTATTAACCCTGAAGCTTGGATGTGGTATTACACAGTCATTGGAAAAGAGCAGTGTCCAATTGTGGATACTTGGTGGCAGACGGAAACAGGCGCGCATATGATTGCACCACTACCTGGTGTCACGCCATTGAAGCCTGGTTCTTGTACTCTGCCAATTCCTGGTATTGATGCCGCAGTATTGGATGAGCAGGGGAATGAGATTCCTCATGGTTCAGGTGGCCTGCTCGTTATCCGTAAACCTTGGCCATCCATGATTCGAACGGTTTGGGGAGATGATGAACGCTATCAGAAAACCTATTTTGGGGAGTTTGGTGACCATACATATGTAGTGGGCGACTCCGCTCGACGAGATGAAGACGGTTACTTCTGGATTATGGGGCGAATTGATGATGTCATCAATGTCTCAGGTCACCGTCTAGGCACAATGGAGATTGAATCAGCTTTGGTTGCCCATCCAAAAGTAGCCGAAGCTGCAGTAGTCAGCCGCCCTCATGAGGTCAAGGGCGAAGCCATTGTGGCCTTTGTTGTCCTAAATACGGATATTCCTGAAGGGGAGGCTAGACAAGCGTTGATTCAGGAGCTTCGTGAATGGGTAGCTAAAGAGATTGGACCGATTGCCAAACCTGATGATATCCGTTTTGGTACCAACTTACCGAAAACCCGTTCTGGTAAAATCATGCGTCGCCTGTTACGCGCCATTGCAAAAGGCGAAGCCATTACGCAAGATACTTCGACACTGGAAGACCCAAGTATTTTGGATCAATTTATGCAGAAGTAGCATTTAAAATTGACAGCCAGTTCGATGGTCATTTTAAAGGGGGCTCCGAGCCCTCTTTTTATTTGTTTTGGTTAGGGTTTTCCTCTATAATGCTCCGTTTTCGGGAACTGTCTCGAAAATTCCTTGTCTCACCGACGCTCACTATCGGCTATAAGCGATAGGAAGAGTGGACGGGAGACTGACTTTTAATCCATAAGGAGATAGAGAATGCGTCATTATGAAGTCGTATTTTTAGTACACCCTGATCAAAGCGAACAGGTGCCTGCTATGCTAGAGCGTTATCGCTCATTGATCGAAGGAAATGGCGGAAAGATCCATCGTCTAGAAGACTGGGGTCGCCGTCAGCTTGCTTACTTAATCAACAAAGTACACAAAGCACACTACATCTTGATGAACATCGAGTGTGATGCAGACACATTAAAAGAGTTGGACAACTTGTTCTACTACAATGATGCTGTATTGCGTAACCTTGTCGTCAAGCGTAATGAAGCGATTACTGAGCCTTCAGTAATGGCCAACAAGAAAGATTAAGGAGAGCGATCATGGCAAAGAGTTTTGGTAGAAAAAAATACTGTCGTTTCACTGCTGAGGGTGTCAAAGAGATCGACTATAAAGATCTAGATACACTAAAAAGTTACATCACTGAAACAGGCAAAATCGTGCCTAGCCGTATTACAGGCACCAGTGCAAAGTATCAGCGTCAGCTAGCCACTGCAATCAAGCGTGCTCGCTATTTAGCGTTGTTGCCTTATACTGATCAACACAAATAAGAAGAAATAGAAAATGTTATTTATTGCTAATACGGTGATGAAAGGGCCAAAGCAGGCCTACCTATTAGCGATATTGTTAGCCTTTTTAACCCTGTGGTTTTCACCCGTTGGTTTCCTTTGGGGTGCAGTGATTGTTTTGGTCACTGTGCAGATCAATGCGACGGAAGGTGCAAAATTACTGTTAGCTAGCGCTTTAGTCCATACTTTGGCGACCTTGTTGGTCATCGGCAGTGCTTTACCCGCTTTGGCGGCGCTGATTGAGTTTGCGATGCCGGTATGGTTTTTTGCTGTACTTTTACGCCAAACACAATCATTAGAGCAGGTGTTAACGGCCATTGTGACAACTGTGGTTGGTGCAGTGTTACTGTTTTATTTGGCAGTGGGTTCACCAGAACAGTGGTGGCTCCAACTCCTGAATAGCACCTTAAAGCCGCTTTTGGATCAAGCACAACTGCAGATGCCTGCGGATGCTTTACAACAATTTGCCCACATGCTGACCTTTTTGTTGGGGATGTTTATGGTGATGTTGTGGTATGGCATGGTGTTATTGGGTCGCTGGTGGCAAAGCAAGCTATATTATCCAGGCCGGTTTCAGCAAGATTTTTATCAGCTGAAATTACCTGCTAGTTTGGTGTATGCCGCCATTGCCATTTCGGTTGCTGGATTGATTTTTAGTGACTCTATCCTCCTGATGGATATTTCAGGCGTGTTGATGGCGGGATTGATGTTCCAAGGGCTGGCCATTGCACACAAGGTCTTGAGTGACCGGGAAAGCCACAAGGCATGGTTGATTGGGTTATATTTTTTGATTTTTCTATTTCCACAAACAATTTTGATTTTGGCGACGATTGCGCTACTGGATTTCTGGTTAGATTTCCGTAAGCTCAATAGTGAGCCAACCCCAAATGGGTAAAATTTTTAAAGAGGTTTAAGCTATGAAGGTTATTCTGCTTGAAAAAGTCCCTAATCTAGGTGATTTAGGTGATGTCGTATCGGTTAAAGCGGGTTATGCGCGTAACTATTTAATTCCACAAGGTAAAGCAAAACCTGCAACCAAAGAAAATTTGGCAGATTTTGAAGCCCGTCGTGCTGAGCTTGAAAAACAAGCGGCTGAAGCCAAAGCAGCAGCAGAAGCTGTTTACGAGCAAATGAATGGAACGGTTGTTACCATTCCTGCTCAAGCGGGTGAAGAAGGTAAGCTGTTCGGTTCTGTTGGTACACAAGATATTGCCGATGCATTGATTGCGGCTGGTTTCGAAGTGGCGCGTCGTGACATTCGTTTACCTGAAGGCGTATTGCGCCACATCGGTACTTATGAAATTGCGGTACAGCTTCACTCCGATGTTGTTGCTGACATCACTGTAGATGTGACACCTGAAGAAGAATAATGTAATCATATTCTTTTCAGTAAAAAGGAGCTTCGGCTCCTTTTTTATTTGATCTAAATCCAGTTTTCGAATTATATTTAATTCTCTTTTCAACTGCGTCCTCTGATTTATAATATCGCTTTCCTGATTGATTAAGAAAGCTTCCTTCCTATGGCAAACCTGCAAAAACCCTTTCCATCTTTACCTTCCAATAGTGTTGACTCAGCATTAATGAAAACCCCTCCCCATTCATTAGAAGCGGAACAGGCGGTGTTGGCCGGTTTGATGTTGGCAAATGATAAGATGGAAGATGTGATGGTGATCGTCAATGAGTATGATTTTTATACCCAAGCGCATCAAGCTATCTTTTCTACCATTCATGATTTGCATCAACAAAAACGGCCTTTTGACTTGGTCAGTGTGGTGGAAGCGCTAGAGAACAACGGTAAATTGGTGGAAGTCGGGGATAAAGCCTATTTGGTTGAGTTGGTACAAAACTCATCAGGCTCGGCGAACTTGGAATATTACGCTCAAATCGTTCGAGACAAGTCGATTTTAAGAAGCTTGATTAAAGATGCGAATGAGATTTCGGAAACCTGCTATTTCCCACAAGGCAAAAGCGTTCGGGATATTTTAGATATTGCAGAATCTAAAATCATGGCGATTGCCGAGCACGGTTCGGGCAAACAGCGTAACTATAAAACAATGGAAACGCTGCTAGAAAGTGCTTTAAATAAGATTGATGAACTCTTTAGTTCTGAAGGGAATATTACTGGGATTGAAACCCACCTCACTGAATTTGATGAAGTCACTTCTGGTTTGCAAGCGGGGGATTTGATCATTGTCGCAGGGCGACCTTCGATGGGGAAAACCACTTTCTCGATGAATATGGCTGAAAATGTGGCGACCAAAAGTGGGGTGCCAGTTGCGGTTTTCAGTATGGAGATGCCGGGTGAACAGCTTACGATGCGGATGCTCAGCTCCATTGGGCGTATTGATGCACAGAGAATGAGGACCGGGAAGTTGACACCTGAGGACTGGCCAAAGCTTAACCGTGCGGTAGGTCTCTTATCGAACGCTGAAGTCTATATTGATGATACACCTGCGTTGATGATTACCGAATTAAGAGCACGAGCTCGACGGATTGATATGGATATTCGCGAAAAACAGCGTAAGCAAGCCATGGAAGCGGGTGTTGAAGATCCTGAATCACAAGTGACAGGTTTGGGGCTAATCGTGATCGATTACCTGCAACTGATGCGAGGTTCTTCGGCCAATTCTGATAATCGAGTAAATGAAATTTCTGAAATCTCTCGTGGATTGAAGGCACTGGCTAAGGAGTTGAATATTCCGGTGATTGCACTGTCTCAGCTCAACCGTAGTTTGGAGCAACGACCTGACAAACGCCCTAAAATGTCAGATTTGCGGGAATCCGGCGCCATTGAACAGGATGCGGATTTGATTATCTTTATCTATCGAGATGAAGTGTACAACCCTGACAGCGAGGCGAAAGGGACAGCGGAGATTATCCTTGGGAAACATCGTAACGGTCCTTTGGCGAATATTCGTTTAACCTTTATTGGTGAGTACACCCGTTTCGAAAACTTTGCGGGCTTCCAAGACCCTGCAGAAAATTATTAGGACTGGCTGTGAGTTTTCGCCCTATTCGTGCTCGCATTGACCTGACTGCTTTAAAGCATAATCTAAAACAGGTGCGTCGTTTGGCACCTAAAAGTCGTGTAATGGCCGTGATTAAAGCCAATGGATATGGGCATGGCTTATTGACCGTCGCCAAAGCACTTAACCAAGCCGATGGATTTGTTGTCGCCTCTTTAGAT
>Ga0256829_1001565_pt1 | contig 18530 bp, 16 predicted proteins | sample 131447metaG_FD_185979 | JGI IMG/M metagenome (GOLD analysis project Ga0256829, IMG submission 185979) | Hydrothermal vent microbial communities from Lau Basin, Pacific Ocean - 131-447 | ecosystem: Environmental > Aquatic > Marine > Hydrothermal vents | place: Pacific Ocean: Lau Basin | collected...
TTCTCGTTGAATAGGTACTCCGGTGATTACCCAGATCTCTCCCCACCCCGCCGGGGCCTCCCCCTCCCCTCCCTTACAAAGGGAGGGGAGGGGGAAAAGCCGCCGCAGGCGGCTTGGGGGAGGGGGGAGATCACCCTTCTTCCGAGTTTTGGGTAATCACCAGATAGGTACTCTCTTGACGCGGGGGGCAGTCGGCGTTATAATCTTCCTGAAACTGAAAATCGTTTTCAATACGAGCGCGGGAACGCACTCGGGCGGGAGGCAGAGATGACGGCCTCTTCGGCAGAAGAACGGCTGGCGCGTTGGCGCACCGCTTTGCAGGCACACGGCTATCGGCTGACGGCCGCACGCCGTGCTGTGTTGCGGGTGCTTGCCCGCAGTGAGCGGGCGCTTGATGCCACGCAGATTTTTGACCTGGCCCGTCGGCAGGCGCCGGGGCTTGGGCTGGTCACGGTCTATCGCACGCTGGAGGCGCTGCAGGCGCTGGGGCTGGTGCAGCGCGTGCATTGCAATACCCACTGCGCTTCTTATGTGGCGGCGGAGCCGGGGCATCAGCATTTGCTGGTGTGCCGCGGCTGTGGGCGGGTGTGGTATTTCGGCGGCGATGATTTGGGAAGCCTGATGCAGTCGGTGGCAGGTGAAAGCGGTTTCGTGGTGGAAGACCACTGGCTGCAACTGGTGGGGTTGTGTGAGGCGTGTCGGCAGGCGGAACAGGCCGAAGGGAGCCGGAGCGGGTGCAAAGAGGAGGCCGTAAAGTGAGTGCGTTTCGTATAGCCATAGGAAGACACGGCAAAGGCAAGGGAAAAGAGGCAAAAAGCGTCATGTTCTGCCCCAATCGCGGGGATGGCCACCCCGGGCGCGGGCTCACACAGCGCTTTCTTTTGGCGCCGTCCGGCGTTGCGTTGACCTTACCCCCGTCTCCTCTTCGCGTGCGAAGAGGGGAGCCAGGGGAGGGGTTGAGGGCCCGGCTGCAAAAAAATCCTCCCGCGCAGGGCGGCCCGCGCCGTGCCGCGGGGTGGCGTGTTGCGGTTGCGGCGCTGCTGGCCGTATTGGGCGCGCTGGGTTTGTCGGCTTGTGGCGGGGCGGCTGCCTCCGCACCCCCTGCGGGCAACATGCTCGTCGCGGCTTCCATCCCTCCCATTGCCGACCTGGTGCAGCAGGTCGGCGGCAGCCAGGTTACGGTATTGACTTTGGTGCCCCCAGGCGCCAGCCCGCATACTTACGAACCCACCCCCGACCAGATGCGCCGCCTGGCTTCGGCGCGCCTCCTTTTCCTCAACGGCGTGGGGCTTGAATTTTGGGCCGACAAGGCGGTGCAGGCTGTGGACAATCCGAATTTGCAGGTCGTGGTGCTTTCCAAAGGGATGGGCCTTCTTCAGAGCGGTCCGCACGCAGCCGGAAACCCGCACCTTTGGCTCAGCCCCCGCCGGGCGATGAAATATGTCGCCCGCATTCGCGACGCCCTTGTGGCCGCCGACCCGGCGCATGCCGAAGCCTACCGCGCCAATGCGGCGGCTTACCTTGCGCAATTGCAACGCCTGGATGCCGACATCCGCCGCGCCGTGGCCGGATTCTCCAGCCGTGAAATGGTGACTTTTCACGCTTCGTGGGTTTACTTCATCCACGATTACGGCCTGCACCAGGCGGCCGTGCTGGAAGCCGCACCCGGCCGGGAGCCTTCGGCCGCCGAGGTGGCCCAAATTGTGGAAACCATTCGGCTGACCGGCGCGCCGGCGGTGTTTGCCGAGCCCCAGTTCTCCCCGCGCGCCGCTGAGGTGATTGCCCGGGAAGCCGGTGTGCCGGTGCTCACGCTGGACCCGCTGGGCGGCCTTCCCCCGCGGGAGACTTACCTTGCTCTGATGCGCTGGAATTTGCAACAACTGGAAAAAGGCCTGGGAGGTTCGCCGTGAGCAGTAAGCCGCCGGTGATTCAACTTGAGGGTGTTACCGTAGCCTATGATACGGTGCAGGTGCTGGAAGACATCAGCCTGAGCGTGGCGGAAGGATCTTTTCTGGCGATCATCGGCCCCAACGGCGCCGGGAAGACCACCCTGGTGCGGACGATTTTGGGGCTTGTACGCCCGATGCGGGGAGAGGTGCGGGTGTTTGGGCGTCCGGCGGCAGCCCTGGGGCGGCTGCGCCGGCAGATCGGCTATGTGCCGCAGATGCACGCGGTAGATTTGCATTTCCCCGTGCGCGCCGAAGACGTGGTGATGATGGGGCGCTACGCCCGGCTGGGGCTGTTCCGCAGGCCCGGGAAGGCCGACCGCCTTGCCGTGGAACGGGCCATGGAACGCCTGGGCGTGCTGGAACTGCGCCGTCGCCCCCTCGGCGACCTTTCCGGCGGGCAGCGCCAGCGCGTCTTTCTGGCGCGTGCTTTGGCCACCGAGCCGCGCTTGCTGGTGCTTGATGAACCGACCACGGGCGTAGATACCCACACTTCCCGTTCGTTGTATGAACTGTTGCGCGATTTCCAGCAGGAAGGCATCACCGTGTTGATGGTTTCCCACGATGTTGGCGTGGTTTCGCAATATGTGGATGGCGTCGCCTGTGTCAACCGGCGGTTGGTGGCGCATGGACGGCCTGAGGTGGTGTTGACCGATACGACCATGACGGAAATGTACGGCTGCCAGGCCATGTTCTTCCACCACGGCAAGGCGCCGCACATGGTGGTGCGTATGGAGGAGCAGGAGCAATGATGGATTTCTGGCACTACGCCTTTATGCAGCGGGCCCTGGTGGGCGGGGTCATGATCGGGCTGCTGACGGCCGTGATTGGCGTGTATGTGGTTTTGCGGGGTATGTCGTTTGTCGGCGCGGGGGTAGCCCATGCCTCGTTTGGCGGCGTGGCGGTGGGCTTCCTGCTGGGGGCGGACCCTTTGTGGGCGGCGGTGGTGTTCTGCCTGGCGGTGGCATGGGGCATCGGCGCGGTGACCCGAAGGGGCGGGGTTAAGGAAGATACGGCCGTAGGCATCTTTTCGCTTCAACGATGGCTTTTGGTGTGCTTCTGGTGGGCCTGATGCACGGCTACAACGTGGACCTGTTTTCTTACCTGTTTGGCAGCATTTTGGCCGTGACCGCTGCCGACCTGCGGATGGTGCTGGGGGTGGGGGCGCTGGTGCTGTTGACGGCGGCTTTGCTTTACAAGGAATTTTTGTTTATCACTTTTGATCCGGAAACCGCCCGCGTGAACGGCGTGCCCGAACCGGTGCTTTATTATTTGCTGCTGGCATTGATTGCACTCACCATCGTGGTTTCCATCAAAGTGGTGGGCATTGTGCTGGTTTCGGCGCTGTTGGTGACGCCCGCGGCCGCGGCCTATCAGCTGAGCCGCAGTTTTGGCAAGATGATGGCGCTTTCGGCCGTTTTTGGGGTGTTGAGCGTGCTCGCCGGGCTGGTGGCTTCCTACTATCTCAACACGGCTTCCGGCGCCACGGTGGTGCTCACGGCGACCACAATTTTTGGCCTGGCGATGCTTTGGCGGAGGTTTCGGTAGCGCCGCTGCCCTTGAAGGCTCCGCGCGTATCCGTGCTGCCCCGGGAAAGGGCAGCCGCAGATGCCGCGGCATGCACCGGCTGCCGGACGCCCCGGCGCGGCAACTTTTCGGGCGGCTCAATAACTCGGTGGGGAAATCTGCATGGGATAAGGTAAAATTAGAGTAACTGTTCAGCCCGGACCGGAGAGCCACGGCGATTTCACCGCCGGGCACCGAAAACAGGGCCCATCCCGTGGTGCTCTTTGCTTCCTTTATGCTTTTGCGTGGTCATTACCTCCCCAGATCGCGGCGCTGGCCACACCGGGCATGGATTCACACAGCGTTTTTCTTTGGCACCGCCGCCGCTGCGTTGCCCCCACCCCCGTCCCCTCCCCGCATGCGGGGAGGGGAGCCAGGGGAGGGGTATGACAAAGGCGCAGTGCATCAAGAGGCATGGAGAGCACAGCAGCGTAGGCAGTTACTTTGCATTAACCTCTTGGCGCTATCTTGGTGAACCCGACGGCCTGCGTCCGCAGGCGGGCTGAACAGTGACTGGCTGTTCATTCATTCATGGGTGTGCCGGATGTTACCGGCAGGGAATTATTTTTTGGAGGCTTTATTCATGAGTGCAGAATTTCTTGTGCGTCTGATCGGAATGGCGGTTTTGGGATTGGTGGGGGTGTTTTGGGGCAAGAACCTGGCTTTGAGCATTGGGGGGCAGCCGGTGCAAACGGCCGTGGTGCTGGGGCTGGTGGGAGCGCTGGCAGGGCTGGTGTTGACCCCCTATTTCACCACGCGCCCCTGGCGCGCTTTGCGCTCGGCGTTGATGCGGGTATCGGGGCGCACCTTGTGGGCCGGCCTTTCAGGGCTGGTGGTGGGCGTGGGGCTGGCGGCTTTGCTCGCGTTGCCCTTTTCTTTGCTGCCTTCCCCGTTCAAAGAAATTTTTACGTTCACGGCTGTTGCCGTGTTTGGCTACTTTGGCGTGCTGGTGTTTGTAGCCCGTCAGGATGACCTGTTTGGCGTGTTGCGCAGTATCTTTGGCGGCTGGCGTGAGCACGGCGAGCGGCGGGGCGATAAAAGCCACGTCATCCTGCTGGATTCCAGCGTGCTGATTGACGGCCGCGTGGTGGATATTGCCCGCACCGGCTTTCTTCCCGGCACGCTGGTGGTGCCCCGTTTTGTGCTGCAGGAAATCCAGTACGTGGCCGATTCCGCGGACCCTCTGCGCCGCCAGCGCGGCCGCCGCGGCCTGGCTGTGGTTTCGGAATTGCAGCAGGACCCCAACATTACCGTGCAAATCAGCGATATGGATGTAGAAGGCGTCCGCAAAGTGGACGACAAACTGGTCGTGCTGGCGCGCCAACTGCGCTGCCCTATCCTGACCAATGACTATAACCTCAATCGGGTGGCCGAATTGCAGGGCGTGCCGGTGCTCAACATCAATGAACTGGCCAATGCCGTCAAAGCGCTTTACCTGCCCGGAGAAACGCTGCGCCTCAAAGTCATTCAGGCCGGAAAAGAGCCCGACCAGGGGGTGGGCTACCTGGACGACGGCACGATGGTGGTTGTGGAAGACGGTCGGGAGGCCGTGGGTCGGGAAGTGGAAGTCGTTGTGACCAAAGCCCTGCAAACGGCTGCCGGACGGATGCTCTTTGCCCGCCCGAGGGAAAAACTTTCCTGATGCCGCAACGCCGAAACCCTGAAACACCGGAACACTTCTTGGAGGCCTTTCATGGCACTGCGTGTTTACAACACCATGACCCGTAACAAAGAACCTTTTGAAACGCTGGAGCCCGGCGTGGTCAAAATGTACGTTTGCGGCCCCACGGTGTATGCCAAAGCCCACGTCGGGCACGCCATGTCGGTGCTGGTGTTTGACATGGTGCGCCGCTATCTGGAATACCGCGGCTATGAAGTGCGCCACGTGATGAACTACACCGACGTGGACGATAAAATCATCCGCCGCGCCAACGAAAGCGGCGAAGACCCCATCGCCCTCGCCGAGCGTTACATCCGCGAATTTGACCGGCACCTTGTAGACCTCGGCGTGCTGCCCCCAAAAGTCAAGCCCCGCGTGACGCAGGAAATCGGCTGGATTATCAAAATGGTCAAGGGGCTGGAAGACAAAGGCTATGCCTACGCGGTGGATGGCGATGTTTACTTTCGCGTCACCAAAGACGATGACTATGGCAAACTTTCAGGCCGCAAACTGGAAGAAATGATGGCCGGGGCACGCGTTGAAGTGGACGAGCGCAAGGAACACCCCATGGACTTCGCCCTCTGGAAAGCCGCCAGGCCCGGCGAGCCTTCCTGGGACAGCCCGTGGGGCAAAGGCCGCCCGGGCTGGCACATTGAATGTTCGGCGATGAACCTGCACCACCTCGGCGAGCAGTTAGATATCCACGGCGGCGGCGCCGACCTCATCTTCCCGCACCACGAGAACGAAATTGCCCAGAGCGAAAGTTACACCGGCAAGTCCTATGTGCGCTACTGGATGCACAACGGCATGTTGCAGATGGGCGGCGAGAAGATGTCCAAATCCCTCGGCAACCTCGTTACCATTGAAGACTTCCTCGCCGAGCACGAAGCCGATGTGCTGCGGATGATGGTGTTGAGTTCCCACTACCGCAGCCCGCTCAAGTTCACCGCCGAAACCATTGCCCAGGCCGAGAAAGCGCTGGAACGCCTGCGCGGCGGAATGCGCCCGGCGCACGCCAGCGCTGCGGGCCTCCCCGAGGCGATGGCTGCAGCCCTCGCCGAACAGGCCGCTGCTGCAAAGGAAGGCTTCGTCGCCGCGATGGACGATGACTTCAACGCCGCGGCGGCGTTGGGACGGTTGTTTGACCTGGTGCGCGCCATCAACCAGGCGCGCGACGGCGGCGCCACGGCAGCCCAGTTGCAGCCCGCCCAGGAAACCCTGCGCGAACTTGCCGGTGTGCTGGGGCTGGATTTGACCAAACAGCCGCCGCAGAAACAGGGCAGCGCCGAAGCCGCACCCTTCATTGACCTGCTCATTGAAATCCGCACCGACCTGCGCGCCGCCAAACAGTGGGCGCTGGCCGACAAAATCCGCGACCGCCTGACCGAAATGGGTGTGCTGCTGGAAGACACCCCCGGCGGCACCCTTTGGCGCTGGAAGTAGGCGCGGCCGATGCGCGAACGCCTTTACGGCCGCAACCCGGTGTACGAAACCCTGCGCGCCGCCCGCCGCCGCTTCTACCGCCTGTGGGTGGCAGATGGTGTGCAGGTCAAAGGCAGCCTGCGCGCCGCGCTGCGGCTGGCCGGAGAAAAGGGCGTGGAAGTGCAGCGCCTGCCGCGCCGCAAACTGGATGCCCTGCTGGGGCATGCTCATCACCAGGGCGTGGTGCTGGAGGCTTCGCCTTACCCTTACGCCGACCTGGATGCAATGCTCGCCCTGGCCGCAAAACGCGGCGAACCGCCCTTTTTCCTGTTGCTGGATGCCCTCCAGGATCCTCAAAACCTTGCCACACTGCTTCGCACTGCCGAAGCGGTGGGGGTGCATGGCGTGCTGCTCCCGCTGCGCCGCACGGCCACGATCACCCCTGCCGTGGTCAATGCTTCCTCCGGGGCGAGCGAACACCTTTTGGTGGCGCAGCACAACCTCGCGCAGGCCATAGACCGCCTGCAGGCCCGCAATGTGTGGGTGGTGGGGCTGGAAGGCAGCGCCGAAGCCGGGCCGCCGGAGGCGGTTTCCCTGCGGGGCGCGTTGGCGCTGGTGGTGGGCAGTGAAGGCCGCGGCCTGCGCCGCCTGGTGCGGCAGAAATGCGACGCCCTCTTGCGCCTGCCCATGCGCGGTAAAATGGAATCCCTCAACGCCGCTGTGGCCGGGTCGGTGGCGCTGTATTTGGCCTGGCAGCAGCGCGGCTGGGACGGAAGGAGCAACTGATGGCGGAATGGATTACCCTCGGAACCGCCAATGCCGTGCCCGATGAAGCGCACGCGAACACCCACTTTGTGCTGGTGGATGGTGACCGCGCCCTGCTCGTGGACGCCCCCTGCGATGTTGTGCCCCGCCTGCAGCAGGCGGGCATTTCGCCGTGGCACCTCACGGACATCATCTTGACCCACTTTCACCCCGACCACACCGCCGGAATGCCCATGCTGCTGATGGATTCCTGGCTGCAGGGGCGGCGCACCCCGCTGCACCTTTACGGGCTGGACGATGTGCTGACCCGCTTGCAGCAGATGATGGCGCTTTACCGCTGGGAAAACTGGCCGGATTTCTTCCCGGTGGTGTTTCATACCATCCCGGCAGCCCGCCGCGCCGAAGTAATGACCACCCCCGGCTGGCAGGTGACGGCTTCCCCCGGCGTTCACCATGTGCCGGCGGTGGGCATTCGCATCGCCTTCGCCAACGGTGAGGCGCTGGTTTATTCGGGCGACACCGCGCCCACTGAAGCCATTGCGGAACTGGCTGCGGGCGCGGATTATCTCTTCCACGAGGCCACCGGCGCGATGGAAGGCCACACTTCGGCGGCCCAGGCCGGAGCAATTGCCGCCCGCGCCGGCGCGAAGCGGCTTTACCTGGTGCATACGGCCACCGACGCCGCCGGGCGCAGCCGCCTGGCGGCCGAAGCCCGCAAAACTTTTGGCGGCGAGGTGGTGGTGGCCGATGACCTGCTGCGGCTGACGGTGGGGGCCTGATGCGCCGTTCCCGCTTGCTGGCCTTGCTGTGGGCGCTGGAAGCCCTGTGCTATGCGTTGGGGCTGGCCATTGCCCGCTATTTGGGGCTGTTTCGCCGGTGGGATGCAGCGTGGATGGGGCTGTTGTGGGCGGCGCTGCTGCTTGGCGGGGGTGAGGCGCTGGGACGGGCGTTCAACACCCGCGCCGGCGCAGGCGAGCGGCGCCGCTGGCTCAACCAGGCTTTTGTCTTTTTTGCCGTGGTGGCCCTGGAAACCACCTTCCTGGCCGAGCAGCATTTGCTTTCGCCCACCGCCGTGCTCTTGCAACTGATGCTCGCACTCATTGCCGTAGCCTGGGGCGCGCCGCCTTTCCGCCTGGCCGTCAGCGGCTACGGCGAGGCGCTGCTTGCGGCCGCCCTGGGCTTGTGCGTGCCGGCCCTCGCTTTCGCCCTTCAGGCCGGAACCTGGCACCGCCTGCTGGGCATGGTGGGGATGCCGCTGTTCGCGATGGCATTAGCCGCGGCGCTGGCCTGGGATTTCCCCAACTATGCCGCCCACCTGCGGGAAGGCCGCCGCACCCTGCTCATGCGCCTGGACTGGCGTCGGGCGCTGCATTTCCACAACCTCGCCTGGCTGACGGGCTTCCTGCTGCTGGCGCTGGATGTAGCCCTCGGCCTGCCGTGGGAAATCGTTGCGCCGTGCGGCATTGCCTTCCTTGAAGCGCTGATGCAGATATGGATGATGCGGCGTGTGGGGCAGGGCGCTCGCCCGCCGTGGAAATGGCTCCGCCTCAACGCCCTGCTGACCCTGGCCCTGACGGCTTATGTGCTCACCGTTGGCTTTTGGCGGCTGTAATGCTGTGGAGGGAGCCCGATGCCCGAGTTTTTGAACCTGTTGCCCCCTGAAGAGGCGCTGGCAGCCTGGCTGCCGCATATCACGCACCGCATGGAAGCCGAGCGGCTTGTTTCGGCCGACGCGCTGGGCAGGGTGCTGGCCGAGGATGTGCTTGCGCCGCACCCCATGCCGCCTTTTGACCGCTCGGCGGTGGATGGCTACGCCGTCCGCGCCGCCGATACCTACGGCGCAAGTGAGGGCCTGCCGGCCTACCTTGAAGTGGTCGGCGAAGTGCCGATGGGCGCGGCGGCTGCCTTTACCGTGGGCAGCGGCCAGGCGGCGCTGATCCACACCGGCGGGATGCTGCCGCCGGGCGCCGATGCCGTGGTGATGGTGGAATATACCCAGCAGGCGCGCGCCGGCGAGGTGGAAATTCTCAGGCCTGTGGCCGTGGGCGAAAACGTGTTGCTGGAAGGCGAAGACGTGGCCGCCGGGGCCGCGGTCTTCCCTGCCGGGCGGCGGCTGCGGGCTGCGGAAATCGGCGGCCTGATGGCGCTGGGCGTGCTGACGGTGGCCGTTGCCCGCCGCCCGACCGTGGGCGTGCTGGCCACCGGCGATGAGGTGGTGCCGCCCGACGCCGAGCCCGCCCCCGGCCAGGTGCGCGACATCAACACCTATACCCTGAGCGCCGAAGTGCGCCGCGCCGGCGGTGTGCCGCGGGTGTACGGCATTATTCCCGACCGCCCCGCAGCCCTGGCCGATGCCGCCGCCCGGGCGCTGGCCGAATGCGACCTGGTGGTGGTCACGGCCGGTTCTTCCGCCAGCACCCGCGATATGACCGCCGAGGTGCTGGACGGCCTGGGCGCCCCCGGCGTGCTCGTCCACGGCGTGAACACCAAACCCGGCCGCCCGACCATCCTGGCCGCGGCCCATGGCAAGCCGGTGGTGGGGCTGCCGGGCAATCCGGTCAGCGCACTGGTCAACGTGGGGCTGTTTGTGCTGCCGGTGATGGCGCGGCTGGAAGGTGAAGCCCCGCGTGCCCGCCCGCTGCTTCCTGCCCGGTTAACGGTCAACCTGCCCTCGGCTTCCGGCCGTGAAGACTGGTGGCCGGTGCGCCTGCGCCAGACCCCTGAAGGCTGGCTGGCCGAGCCGATTTTCTACAAAAGCAACCTCATCTTTGCCCTTGCCCGCGCCGACGGCCTGCTGAAAGTGCCTGCCGACGCCACCGGCCTGGCTGCGGGAGAATGGGCTGAAATTCGCCTGCTCTGACCGCCCGGCGCCCCTGAGAGTTTTTGGCCATGCCTTCTCTGTTGCTGCGTCTGACGTGGCTGCGCCGCCTGCCCCTCGCAGCCGCATCCTCCGCCGACGGCCTGCCGCTGGATATCCGCTCGGCGCGGGCGCTGGCGGCGCTGCTTTCGCCCCAGGCCGATGCGTCCGAACTCTATGCCCTGGCGGTGCTGCAAAGCATTTTCCGCCTGCTGCTGGAGCGCTACCGCCGCGCGCATCCGGCGGTCTTCCCCGGCCTGGAAGCCCATGTGCGCGCCGCCATCGGCAACGCGGCGGTGGAAAGCCTGACCGCCGCCTTCGCCGACGCTTACGGCGAGGCCGACGACACCGCGCTGTGGGAAAACCTGCTCATCCTCTGGGCAACCCACCAGAACCCTGCCGCCGCGCCCTTTGCCCCCCTCTGCCCGGCGGAAGTGCTGGGCGACGCCTTCCCGCAGGCGATGGCCGCCGCCGAGGCGTATTTTGCCGCCCGGCCCCCCCTGCCCCCCGAAAACCTGCCCGTGCCCGCGGCCCTGCTCGCCCCTGCCCGCCGCGCCCCCCACAGCCTGGCCGCCCAACTGGCCTACATTCTGGAAGCCTGGGGCGAGGCGTTGGGCGCAATGCGCGCCGACCTGCTGCGGGGGCTGGATTTTGCCCGCGAGGCCGAGCGCCGCGCCCCCGCTGCACCCCCGCCGCCTTTCGAGGACGATTTCGCCGCCCTGCCCCACGACGCCGATGCCCCCGAAGCCTATTCCCCCGACCGGGAATGGATGCCCCGCCTGGTGCTGGTCGCCAGGCATGTTTATGTCTGGCTGGCGCAGCTTTCCCGCCGCTTCGGGCGCGGCATTCACCGCCTTGACCAGATTCCCGATGAAGCCCTGGCCGAACTGGCTGAATGGGGCATCAACGGCCTGTGGCTCATCGGCGTGTGGGAACGCAGCCCCGCTTCGCAGAAAATCAAGCGCCTGATGGGCAACCCCGATGCCCTGGCCTCGGCCTATTCGGTTGATGATTACCGCGTGGCCGCCGACCTGGGCGGGGAAGACGCGCTGCAAGCCCTCAAGGCGCAGGCTACCCGCTTCGGCATCCGCCTGGGCGCGGACATGGTGCCCAACCACATGGGGCTGGATTCCCGCTGGGTGGTGGAACACCCCGACTGGTTCATCCAGACCGACGCGCCGCCCTTCCCCAACTACCGCTTCACCGGCCCCAACCTTTCTTCGCATCCCGCGGTGGAAATCCGCATTGAGGACGGCTACTACGACCGCAGCGACGCGGCGGTCGTCTTCCAGATGCGCGACCACCGCGATGGGCGCACCCGCTACATCTACCACGGCAACGACGGCACGGCCATCCCCTGGAACGACACCGCGCAACTCAACCACCTGCTGCCCGAAGTGCGGGAAGCCCTCATCCGCACCATTCTGGAAGTCGCGCGGCGCTTTCCGGTCATCCGCTTTGATGCCGCGATGACCCTCACCCAGAAGCACTACCAGCGGCTGTGGTTCCCCGCCCCGGGGGAAGGCGGCGCGATTCCTTCCCGCGCCGAACACGGCATGACCCGCGCCGAATTCCTGCGCCACATGCCGCGCGAATTCTGGCGGGAAGTGGTCGACCGGGTGGCCGCGGAAGCCCCCGACACCCTGCTGCTGGCCGAGGCTTTCTGGCTGCTGGAAGGCTATTTCGTGCGCACGTTGGGGATGCACCGCGTTTACAATAGCGCCTTCATGCACATGCTGCGCGACGAGCGCAACGCGGCCTATCACAAACTGGTGCGGGAAACCCTGACCTTTGACCCCCGTATTTTGCAGCGCTATGTCAACTTCATGACCACCCCCGACGAAAAGCCCGCCGTAGAGCAGTTCGGCAAGGGCGACAAATACTTCGGCGTGGCGACGCTGATGGCCACCCTGCCCGGCCTGCCCATGTTCGGCCACGGGCAAATTGAAGGGCTGAAGGAGCAATACGGCCACGAATTCCGTGCCCCGCGCACCGACGAAAGCCGCGACGAGGGCTTCATCGCCGAGCACCGCCGCCGCATCGCCCCGCTGCTCCATCGGCGGGCGCTGTTCGCGGGCGTGGAAGCCTTCCGCTGGTTCCCGCTGGAAACCGGCGGCGGTGAAAACCCCGACGTCTTCGCCTACACCAACCGGCGGGGCGACGCGCGGGCGCTGGTGGTCTATCACAACCGCTATGCCGAAACCGCCGGGCAACTGCACCGCAGCGCGCCTTTCGTAACGCCGGAATCCGCCGACCGCACGCCCCGCAGCGAAACCTTAGCCGAGGCGTTGGGCCTTCCGGACGACGAAAGCGTTTTCGTGCGCTTCCGCGACCTGGTGAGCGGCCGGTGGTATTTGCGAAACGCTGCTGCCCTGCACCGCGAAGGGCTGCATGTGCACCTGCGGGCATATCAAACGGAGGTCTTTATGGACTGGGAAATTTTACCCGACCCCGAAGGCCGCTGGGCGCGGCTGGCCGAGGCGTTGGGCGGCGCGGGTGTGCCCGACCTGGAAGCCGCGTATCGCGAGCATTTCCCCCCGCTGCGGGAGGCGGCCGCGCGCCTGGCCGAGATCTGGCGGCGGCACATGCCCCTTTGCCAGCCCCTCGGCCCTCAGCCCACGCCGGACGATGCAGAAAAGGTGATTGCTGCTTATCGGGCATTGCTGGAAGCGGCGGGACTGGAAGGCGAGGGGGCGGCGGATGCCTTAGCCGATTTCAGCACAGGCATGCAGGCGCTGCAGGCTCTGGTGGTGTGGGCGTGGCAGCCGGTTTCCCGCCGCCGGACGGCCCAACGGCGGGCGTGGCGGGCGCGGCTGTGCCGCCCCGTGGCCCGCGCCGAAGCCGGAGGCGAGGATGAACCCTCGGAAGCCGAGACGTTGCCCTTCAGCCGGTTGCTGCTGGCTGCGCTGGCGCTGCCGCCGCTGCCTTTGAACATCCGCCAGACCGTGGCCGCGGCCTGGGAAATTCCCCCCGAAGCGCTGCTCTGGCTTTCGCTGCTGCCTTTGCAGGCCATGATGCTGCCGCAAACGCCCAAAGCGCGCCAGCGGGCGCTGGCCCAGGCCGTTGCCGGCGCGCCGTGGTCTGCCGAAACTGCCGGCGCGCTGGTTGAAATTTGGGAGCGCCTGCACAAGGCGCAGGCTCATTGACCGGAACGTTGCCGCGCCGCGCGCCAAAAGAAAAGAGAGGGACGAAAGCCGCCGCCAGGCGGGTGGAGGGCATTTCCGCAAGCCCGCGCGTTTTTACAGATTTTTCGTAACTGCTCAGCCTCGGTAATGCGAAACACAGATTACGCAGATTCCGCAGAAAACGCACCGATTGCAACCCCAGAAAGCATAAAAGAACCCCAGAAAACACAGAACTTCCTTTGCGCCTTTGCTCTCTTTGCGCCCTTTGCGTTAACCTCTTTTTATGCTTCTGGGTGCGCATCGCGGGCATGCTGAACAGTTACAAAGCCGCCGTCAGGCGGGTGGAGGGGGGAGGGCATTGCCGCAAGCCCGCGCGTTTTTACGGATTTTTCGTATCTGTTCAGCCTCAGCAGAAAGAAACCGCAGATTTCGCAGATTCCGCAGAAAAAACATCCACCGATTTCGTAACTGTCCCCCAGCCCCTTTGGGTTCGCCAGGCCGTTACCACGTATAGTATAATGCCTGCGGAGGTCACGATGGAAACGCGACGCACGCGGGCGGGGTACCTGTTGACGGTAGGGGTGCTGGCGCTTTTGGCCTGGATGGCTTACCGGGTCACGGGCATGGTTTCCCGCGCCGCGGCTTCTGTTGTTCGGCCGGTGCAGCAAATGGGCACGCAGGTGGCTCATGCGCTGCAGCCCGTGGGCGCGCTGAACACGCAGGTTTCCCAGGTGCTGCACCCCACCCCCACCGTATTGCCCGACCCCGTGACGGTGATTCACAGCGTTCGCAGCCTGGCCAGGCTGGAAACCGTGCAATACACGGTGGAGAAAGTGGTTACGGCCGAAGAAGGGCAGAACCACCTCGGTTTCCTGTTTGGAGACCGTCTGTTGTTTGTGGCGCATGGTGTGGTCGTCGCGGGGGTAGATCTGGACAAACTGCAGCCGCAAGATCTCTGGGTCAGGGACGGCGTGCTTTATGTGCGCCTGCCGGCGCCCGAAGTGTTCACCGCCACGCTGGACAACCAGAAATCGTATGTTTATGACCGCGATACCGGCTTGCTGACCCGCGGTGATATTCATCTGGAAACCGCGGCCCGCCGCAGGGCCGAGCAGGAAATCCGCCAGGCGGCGTTAAACGATGGCATTTTGCGCACGGCGCGCCAGAACGCCGAAGCGTACCTGGCGCGGCTGTTGCGTTCGTTGGGCTTTCCCGAGGTGATTTTTGTGGAAGCCACCCCCTTGCCCGCAACCCAACCTACCCCCTGATGTTCTGGAGGCTCCCATGGCTGACCTGACGACCCATTTGATGGGATGGACGCTGAAAAACCCGATTATGCCTGCGGCCGGGCCGCCGGTGCGCGATGCCCGCATGGCGAAAGCATGTATTGAGGGCGGGGTGGGGGCGCTGGTGACGAAAACCATTTCTACCCGCGCCGCCGATGTGCCCACGCCCAATATGTGGGATCTCAAAAATTATTTTCTCAATACCGAACTGTGGTCGGAACTTTCGCCGGAGCACTGGCTGGAGGTGGAATATCCTGAAATTCGCCGCCTTGCCGATGAAGCCGGCATTCCTGTGATTATCAGCATGGGCTATACGGCGGAGGATATTGCCCTGCTGGCGCCTAAAGTGAAGCCTTTTGCCGATGCGGTAGAGCTCAGCACACATTACATTGCCGACGACCCCCGCCCGATGCAAGATGCCATTCGCGCGGCCAAGGAAGCCCTGGATGTGCCGGTGTTCGTCAAAATGAGCCCTTTTCGCGAGCCGAAACCTGCCGCGCTGGCCGCCGTAGAAGCCGGAGTGGATGGCATTGTGGCGACGAACTCTTTTGGCCCGACTTTTGGCATTGATATTGAACGCGGCGGGCGGCCGCTGATGGGCGGCAAAGGGTATGGCTGGCTTTCCGGCCCTGCCCTCAAGCCGATTTCCCTTCGGATGGTGTATGACATTGCCCAGGTGGTGGATGTGCCCATCATCGGCGTGGGGGGCATCAGCAAAGGCACGGATGTGGTGGAATACCTTATGGCGGGCGCAAGCGCGGTGGGCATTTGCACCGCGGCCATCACGCGTGGGCCGGGCGTGTTTGGCAAAATTGCCAGGCAGCTGGAAAAATGGATGGACAAGAACGGCTACGCCACCATTGCCGATTTGCAAGGGCTGACGCTGCGCCAGCAAATCCCCGCCATGGACGCGCCTCCCATCCTTATCCCCGAAAAGTGCACCGGATGCAATTTCTGCGTGCTGAGCTGCGTGTACGATGCCCTGCACCTGGACGAGAACCGCAAGATTACGATTGAAGAAGAAAACTGCTTCCGCTGCGGCGTGTGCCTTTCCCGCTGCCCGGTAGACGCCCTGGCTTCGTCGTATTGATTCAGACAGGGCGAAAGGGTTGTGAGAAACACTCCCACGGGCGGGCACCCATGCGTGCCCCCGGGTGCCCCGTTTTCCCGCCCCGGCCCCGCCGAACGCCGGAAAAAAGCAGGCCATCGTCAGGCGGGACGCCGTCCCGCCCCACAACATTTGAGTGCTCCCCGGCAGGGCAGCCAGTGAAAGGGTTTCCTGCCGGTATGGAGTATAATTTGCAAAAGATCCGTTCAGCCCGTTTGCCGACTTACCGGAAGACGGCGGTCGGCATGCCCCGATGACTTGTTGCGAGGAGATGCTTATGGCCAGCGTGACTTATGACCACGTGACGAAGCGCTTTGGCAGCGTCACAGCCCTCAATGACCTCAATATCCATGTGGAAGACAAAGAGTTTCTTGTGCTGGTAGGGCCTTCAGGCTGCGGCAAAACCACGGCGCTGCGTTGCCTTGCAGGGCTGGAAGAAGTGACCGAGGGACGCATTCTCATCGGCGACCAGGTGGTCAACGACGTGCCGCCCAAAGACCGCGATATTGCGATGGTCTTCCAGTCCTATGCCCTTTACCCTCACATGACGGTGTATGAAAACATGGCTTTCGGCCTCAAATTGCGTAAAGTGCCGAAAGACGAAATCAGGCGCCGGGTGCAGGAAGCCGCCGAGATTTTGGGCATTGAGCAACTGCTGGACCGCAAGCCGCGCCAGCTTTCCGGCGGGCAGCGCCAGCGTGTGGCGGTGGGGCGTGCGATTGTCCGTAACCCGAAAGTGTTTCTTTTTGATGAGCCGCTTTCCAACCTGGATGCCAAACTGCGTGTGCAGACCCGCACCGAGATTTCCAAACTGCACAAGCGCCTGCAGACCACTTTTATTTATGTCACCCACGACCAGGTGGAAGCCATGACCATGGCCGACCGCATTGCCGTGATCAATCATGGCGTGTTGCAGCAAATCGATACTCCCCAGAACCTCTACGATAAGCCGGCGAATATGTTTGTGGCCGGTTTCATCGGCTCGCCGGCGATGAACTTTTTCCGCGGCACCCTTGAGCAGTCCGATGGCCGTTTCTTCGTGGCGACCGACGCGTTCCAGGTGCAGGTGCCCGATGACCGGAAAGCCGCCTATGGGGAATACGTGGGGCGGCCGGTGGTGTTGGGGGTGCGCCCCGAGCACATTCACGCCCCCAATTTTGCGCCGCCGGGCATTACCCCTCAACCGGTGGACGGCATTGTAGATGTGACCGAACTGATGGGCAATGAAACTTTTGTGTATATGCGCGCCGGGGAAACGCCTTTTGTTGCCCGGGTTGACCCGCGCGCCAGTTACCGCATGGGACAGCGCGCCCAGGTGGTCTTTGATATGTCTCAGATGCACCTTTTTGACCCCGAGACCGAAAAAGCGATTCGCTGACCCTTCCCCCGAGGTGAATGATGCCGTTTGATTATCTCCCTCCGCTGTTGCAGCCTAACGGCAGGAAAATTGTGCTGCTGGTGATGGATGGCCTGGGGGGGCTGCCGCTGGAAGCCGGGGGCCCCACCGAACTGGAGTTTGCCCACACGCCCAACATGGACCGCCTTGCCGCCGAAGGCACCCTGGGGCAGACTATTCCCATTCGCCCCGGCATCACCCCGGGTTCGGGGCCCGCCCACCTGGCGCTGTTTGGCTATGACCCGCTGCATCATCCTGTCGGGCGGGGGGTGCTTTCCGCTTTGGGGGTGGGGCTGCACGTCCGCCCGGGCGATGTGGCCGCCCGGGGCAACTTTTGCACCCTTGATGCCCACGGCAACATTACCGACCGCCGCGCCGGGCGCATTCCCAGCGAAGCCTCGGCGCCGCTGGTGGAAAAACTGGCGCAAATCCGCATTCCGGGTGTGGAAGTGGAAGTGCGGCAGGTGAAAGAATACCGCTTTGTGGTGGTCATGCGCGGCGAAGGGCTTTCGGCGGCGCTGGAAGACACCGACCCGCAGAAAACCGGCGTGCCCCCGCTGCCGGTACGCCCCGCAGAGGATTCCCCCGCCGCGGCTCACACGGCGGAATTGTTCAATCGGTGGATTGCCGAAGCCCGAAAAGTGCTGGCCGACCAGCCGCAAGCCAACGGCGTAACCCTGCGCGGTTTTGCCACCGACCCTGAACTGCCCCAGTTTACGCCCTCTTATGGCCTCAAGGCGGCTTGTGTGGCGGTGTACCCGATGTACAAGGGCGTGGCGAGGCTGGTAGGCATGGATGTGTTGGCTTTTGAGGGCGAACGCCCTGAAGATGAATTTGCCGCGGTGGCCGGGCACTGGGATGCGTACGACTTCTTTTTTGTGCACATCAAGAAAACCGACAGCAAAGGTGAGGATGGCGATTTCGCAGGCAAAGCGCACATTATTGAAGGCGTGGACAAGGCGCTGCCCCAACTTTTGGCCCTTAAGCCCGACGTGCTGATGATGACCGGCGACCACTCTACGCCGGCCAAACTGCGCTCGCATTCGTGGCATCCGGTGCCTTTCTTGCTGTGGGCGCCGGAAACCGCCCGCCCCGATGCCCAAACCCGCTTTGGGGAAACCGCCTGTGCCCAGGGTGGCCTGGGCACTTTTCAGGCGCACGACGCGATGCCGTTGGCGCTGGCTCATGCCGGGCGGCTGGAGAAATTCGGCGCCTGACATGCCGGGCGGCAACTGCCTACGCTGTGGTGCTCTCCATGCGTCTTGATGCACTGCGCTTTTGTCATACCCCTCCCCTGGCTCCCCTCCCCGCATGCGGGGAGGGGAGCGGGGGTGGGGTCAACGCAACGGCGGCGGTGCCAAAGAAAAACGCCGTGAGAACACATGCCCGGGGTTGCCAT
>Ga0256829_1001566_pt1 | contig 18528 bp, 20 predicted proteins | sample 131447metaG_FD_185979 | JGI IMG/M metagenome (GOLD analysis project Ga0256829, IMG submission 185979) | Hydrothermal vent microbial communities from Lau Basin, Pacific Ocean - 131-447 | ecosystem: Environmental > Aquatic > Marine > Hydrothermal vents | place: Pacific Ocean: Lau Basin | collected...
TATACATACTATATACTGTATACATACTATATACTGTATACATACTATATACTGTATACATACTATATACTGTATACATACTATATACTGTATACATACTATATACTGTATACATACTATATACTGTATACATACTATATACTGTATACATACTATATACTGTATACATACTATATACTGTATACATACTATATACTGTATACATACTATATACTGTTTTAATAACTCAATCGGTAGAGTGCAAGACTGAAAATCTTGAAGTTGCTAGTTCGAGTCTAGCTTAAAACAAATTTTGAACGTTGCGCATAAGGGTACAACCGACTTTTTTTTTAAATCCTTAAATAAATCATTGTTTGTTTTAAAAAAACAATTAAGACCTTCTTTACCAACAAGAACAACAGAAATCGCTCTTTACATTCCTTCCGAAAAGGTTTTAACAACCTCAATTCATTTAAAACTTTCGACTTGTTTGGGAACAGTACCCCAATCTGTCGATTCTTCAGGAACTCAATTACAAAACCCAAGTATTTTTTTAATCACCGCTATTTTTTTTAACCTTCAAAAAAACTATACGTTATTGCTAAACTGAACTTTTAAGGATATTTTAGGTAAACTGTGCTTTAACTCTCATACACAAGATAAGATTTTTTTTAACCATTGGTGGCTTGAAAGAGAAATAGGAGAACTTTTGGGTGTTTTTTTTGAACATAAAGACGATACACGAAACCTTCTTCTCGAGTATACTAATATTTTTAAACCGTTTTTACATTTTTTTCCAGGTTATGGGCTTTTTGAACTATTTTACAATACTATTTTACAATCAATACACCACAGATACCACACAGCCCAGTCATAGCTTTAGTATAATTCATTAGGTTTTAATTACAAACTATCGTCTAATGGTTAGGACATTAGGTTTTCACCCTAAAAACAAGGGTTCGACTCCCTTTAGTTTGACTTGTTAATTAAATGTTACGGTTATTCAACCTTTGACACACTCCCTTTACAGTTTAATAAATATAAATGAAATTTAAAAAGTTCTAAACTACGCTCGAATTTTTTATTTTTTTTTAACCTATTAGTTTTATTTTTTACTTTGTATAATTACCAAACCAAATTTATAGTTAAGTTTAATTTAAGACAAAAAAATAATTTTTGTTATACCCTTCCTAAAGTAACTTTATTAAAAACAAAACACCGTCGTTTTTACAAAACAATACAAAAAAGTCCAATGGCTCACCGACAATGATCTCAAGAACAGTACAGTTTTGAGTTTTTTAAATTCACCTTTACAGCCTGAGTACAAACACCTTCTTATATTTTTAAACATGTCACCGCCCTACCCTTGACAAATTCATCATTTTTCAACTCCTCGTTTTTAAATTTTTTTAAAATAACTATTTCGCAAAAGTTTCTGTTAAAGTTAATTTAGGTTTTTAGGTTTTTAGCTCGTGTTATTTTGAAACCTACCCATATTTTATCCACTAGTTGTGTTGTTTTTGTAAGTTTTTTAACGTATTTAAACGTAACAACTGTGGTTACCGTAACTTATTGTTTTGTTTTAAATTTTCATATATTGATGTTGTTTTGCTTACTTATTTTTTTTTGCTATTCTTCCTTTCTTTTATCCACACCGTTTAGTTAAACTAACGCACCTGTATCTTGAACCTTCTTGAGTCTAGTAGTTTTTTTACCCAAACTACCTGATTAGTTTGTGTTTATTTAATATAGGTTGTGCGTGGGCGCGGATACGGTTCATACCCGACATCTCGTTGGTTCAATTCCGACCAACCTTCTTTGTTTCTAGTAGTTTTTTTTACCTAAACCATTTAATTAGTTTACTTTAACCTGTATAGTTTGTGTTTGTTTAATATAGGTTGTGCGTGGGCGCGGATACGGTTCATACCCGACATCTCGTTGGTTCAATTCCGACCAACCTTCTTTGTTTCTAGTAGTTTTTTTTACCTAAACCACTTAATTAGTTTACTTTAACTCGTATAGTTTGTGTTTTTTTGAACCTTACTTTTTTAAATACAAAAATAACTCCGTTTTTTATCGACTTTAATTTATTTTTTCTTTACTTTGTGGTTTTATTTCTTTTATTTCTTTTCTTTAAACTTGCTTTTACTTTGTATACTTTATCAAACCATAAGTTTAGTAAAAGTAATCAAGCGACTAAAGGGATAAACTACAAACTAAACATTAACAACAATTTGTTGGTTTTTGTACAGCAAGTTTGGACTTTACCTACTTTTTTTTTATTTTTAAGCTGAAATTCTCCAACAATTTCTATATTTTCAAATCATTTTTTTTTTACAAACTACTCTATTTATACACTATTGTTTTGTTTAGTTTTTCAAGTAATGTTGTTATCTGTTTTTTTAGTATATAAAAATCAAACCTCCGTTAGCTTAAACACAAAAATACTTTCGTTTTTTCTTTTAAATAGTTTATTAGTTCTTTTATTTATTTTAACTTGCGTTGTTAATATAGTTTCGTTTGTATTTACTTTGGAACTTGTTAATTTAATCGTTATTGCCTTTTTAGCCAACTCCCTTATACACACTAAAAACTCAATAAATACCGCAGGAAACGCTTTTATTATTTTCTTTTGAGTAAATACCCTTTCGTCTATTCTTTTATTTATATTTTTAATTTATATGAATTATTTTCAATATCCTTTAGATTTTAATTGGGTATCTTTTTCTATTGACTTTGTAGACACGACGTTTTATATATTAAAAATAAAACCTATTTTAGACTATTGTCTTTTTTTTATTTTATTTTTTAAGCTAGGTTTGCCCCCTTTTTTAATTTGAAAGGTCTATGTTTTTGAAAAAGCATCTTTGTTATTTTTATTATTTTATAATGCCCCTTATTTTTTTTTCTTATTTTTAAACCTTATTTACCTTGTTTTTCTTTTAAAATTCAGCTTATTAAATACTAACTATACTATTTTTGTTTTTTTTGTGGGGGTTAATTTTTTAATAATCAGTGTACTTTCTGTACGTACTACCAATTGGGGTTATTTTTTTGCAATAAGTAGTTCTTTTACCGCCCTGCTTATACTACTTGTTTTAATTTTTTCAATTAAAAATCAAACAAACGGCTTTTATATAAATACTTTAACTTTTAAAACAACAACAAGTATGCTTTTACCTTACATTAATTATTTTTATATTTACATATTAACTATTTTTGTGTTAATACCGAAGCTGCTTAATTTGGGTATTTTACAAGGATCTTCGACGATTTCTATGTTTGCTAAAGGGTTAAATACGTTTAAATCGGCGTTTTTTAAAGAACGCACTTTACTTTTTATACTAATTGGATCTTTAGCTGGCTTACCACCGTTATCTTCTTTTTTTGCTAAGTTGTTTTTAATTAACTCTGTTATCGTTTCAAGTAGTCCGTTTTTCCCATTTTTCCTTTCCTTATTGTTTTATATATTTTTAATGCTTTTATTTTATTTTAAAGCGTCTAAGTTTTTATTAGTGCAAACAAGTTTACGTTTCCCTAAGTTAATTATAAATAATAAATTTACTGCCGGTAGTGGTAATGCGTTGAATTTAAAATCCTTAAACAACTCTTTACGTACGTTTTTTTTTAACTTTATTTTTTTATGGGTTTTGGTTTTTGGTTTGTTTATCTTTTCAGACTTGATTATATTTTTATCTCTTTAAAATAAAAAATTAAATTAAATATGTTTATATTTATTTGTGTTACCTTAAGTATTGAATTTAAAACCAAAACAAACAACACGAATATTTCTTAAATTACGCAATAAAAATAAAAAAAAAAACTGATCCCAACGTTTACAAAAAAAACTTAACTACTTTCCTAAAAAAAGACATAACCTTTCTTGTACGTATGCTCGTAAGTCCTTTTCGTTTTTTTTTGGAAACTCAATATTTAGTTCTCCTAAATTACTATTCTTTTCTTCGTTATTCCTTACTAGATTTATTTTAAATTTAAAAAGAGTGGTCCGTAAACGTGACAAAACGTTAAGAAAATTTTGAATCACTCTTCGAGTTTTTTTTCGAGTAACTTATCAAAGCAAAGGGGCTCGTATGGGAAAGGGAAAAGGAAAACACCAGATTCTTTTACAAAAAGTAGCACCCTTTATTAATTTTATAGAGTTCCGTGGTGTTAGATTTGGTCGCTTGCTTTATTTTTTAAAGTTCTTTAATTCTCGCTTACCGGCTAAACTTTGTTTAATTAATCATTGAAGTAACGCTCTCTTAAACAAAACTACCGGTCTTTTCCGTAGTAGTTAGTTATGTTTTTTTATTTGAACGTGTCTTACTGCTTTTACCTATTTTACTATATACTGGTATTACTTTACTATCGTTATTTGTTTTTAATTTATTATTAAAAAATACTATACTAAGTTTAAATGTAATAAAACCTCAAATGTTTGTTATGGTTTTATTATGTGGTTGTTTTCTTTATACTATCGTAGCGCTTTATGATGTTTTTTGAGTCTCAGAGTTGAGAGTACTTGGGTTCCTTGCAACTGATTTGGTTTTTGATTTAAGTACAACTAACGTTACTGTTGTTTTTTTCTATTGACCTTTTGTTTATATATTTTTATTTATTACCTTTATTACTTTGGTTTATTGTTTTGCTTATAACCAAACCGAGTTGGGGGCTTTTTTGTCTTATGTAGTTTTTATATTAGTTACGGGCTTGGGCTTGTTTTACAGTAATTCATTGATTTTATTTTTTTTTTGCTATGAGTCTTTTCTTATACCGGCGTTTTTAATACTTTATAATTTTGCAAAAACAAGAAAAACAACCGAAGCGGCTTATTTAATGTTTTTTTGAACCCAGTTTGGTGCTGTTTTTTTAATACTAAACTTTCAGTATTTGTTTTTTATCACTAACTCTCATTTTTTTTCTACGATGCATTTTGTTACTTTATCTAATTTTGAAATGTTTTTTCTATTTTCTTCGTTAATTATAGGTTTTGGTGTAAAATTCCCAATATGACCTTTTTATGATTGATTACCAAAAGCCCACGTTGAGGCATCTACGAATTTTTCAATTTTTCTTAGTGGGGTTTTAGTTAAATTTGCTTTTTTTGGTTTTATTAAGTACCTTTCAAACCTAAGTTTAGACCTTACCCCAGTTTGAGTATATCCTTTTATACTTATTGGTTTTATCGATGCGTCATCTAAAGTATACTACCAAACAGATTTAAAAAAATTAATAGCCTACGCTACGGTTATTGAAATGCACTGACTTCTCTTAGCTGTTATTAGCGGGACAACTTTTTTTTGAATAGCCGGTTTTGCTATGATGATAAGTCACGCAATCATTTCTTCTAATTTTTTCCTTGTTATAGATTCAGTTACACGTCGATATAAGACCAGACTATCTACTGAAATCTCAGGTATTTTTTTTTTAAACCCTTCTCTTTATTTTGTAATACTCGTTTTACTGGTTGTTTTTTTAGGTTTCCCTGGGTCTTTATTATTTATTGCTGAGTTTATGTTTTTTTCAGCTCTTCTCGACCTTAATTTTGTATTATTTTTTTTTATTTTATTTGTAGCTTATTTTATAGTCCCGAGTTGTTTTTTTAAGTCTTGGTTTTTACTTTTATTTGGTTTTAGCTCAAATAATTTTAATGGTAACGGTAGTTTTAAATCAACACCGTCAGATTTAGATACTGTTGAGTTTTTACTATTATGGTTTTCAATTATATTTATTTTCTGACTTGGTTTTACCTTTCAATTTTTTTTTTAAAAAACTAAGTATTGGGGTTTTTACCTATCTACTAGTCTAAATATTATAATTATACAATTTTTTGTGTTTTCATGTTTTCTAGAAAATTGATACTTTTTAGTCTAAAAAAAAAAAAGAACTGTTTTAGTTTACGACGAGATTTAAAAATTAAACCACGTATTAAATCAAGAACGCTTAATAGGCTCTACTCAGCCCCCCAACGTAAAGGAACAATTACTCGTTTAGCTATTATGACCCCTAAAAAACCAAACTCCGCTATCAGGCATGTTGCAAAAATTGTAATATACAAAACAAACGGTATGGCCCTTTGCCGAATACCTGGTGTCGGGTCCCTGCCGACAAAATTTAACCGCATACTATGTCGTGGGGGTAGGGCAAACGACCTCCCTACTGTAAGACTAACCCTTATTCGAGGTGTTTTTGATTTCTCAGCACTTCATTTTAAAAAAAAACGCAGGTCTATTTACGGCGCACCTAGACCAGAAAATTTAATTACTCACCGACGACGACGGTACAGGCACTTGCATTTTTAATAAACAGTTGTGTTATTTTGCGTTTAGATTGAATAGTAACAAAATTACAAAATATGGTAAATTGATCCCGTTCTGGCTCTATATGGCCTTTAACCTTTGGACTAGCTTGTTGTGCTGTAGAAATGATGCATTCTGCTATGAGCAGATATGATTTAGATAGGTTTGGTATGATTTTTCGGGCAAGCCCAAGACACTCTGATTTGATTATAGTTGCCGGTACTTTAACAAATAAAATGGCACCGACTTTTAGGCGCCTCTTTGATCAGATGCAAGAACCTAAGTTCGTACTTTCGATGGGTAGTTGTGCAAACGGCGGCGGTTATTACCATTATTCTTATTCTGTTGTAAGGGGCTGCGATCGCATCGTCCCAGTAGATATGTACGTACCGGGGTGTCCTCCAACTGCAGAGGCTTTGATTTTCGGACTGATTCAATTACAGGGAAAGGTAGGCTTTAATTTATCAAATTTAAACACTTCTTCGGAATGGTACGGAATAGATCGAGTTTAGTTTATTTTTTTCTTAACAAAGTCTTATGGGCGCCGATTTTAATAAAAAAAAAAAATTCTAAAACCCCAGTAGTTTTAAAAAATCATCGAAAAAAACTTACATTAAAGTTATTTTGTGTTGGCCCTAACCCCACAAAAAATTTATTAGGAGCTGTAGTTACATCGCGTACTAGATGCCGTACAAGTGTAAAAAAAAATCTACTATTTCTAGATACAAACACACTTCCTTTTTTTACTTCTTTTGGCCCCACAAATCAATACTTTACTTCTACTAATACGGTAGGTTTGTTTTTTTTAAAACAATGTTTTTTAACCGTTTGGTTATTTAATCAAAAAAATACATCTAAATTAATTTTTACTAATAGTTGTTTATTAAATAATCTAGATAATAATAAAACTACTAACTTACTAGTCACTAGCGGTTTTTATGATATTTGAGCAACCTTACGGAGTTTTAAATATCTTCGAACTTTAAACCAACCTTGTAGTTTTCTTTTTCAACCTACCTGCTTACAAAAAAGTAATTATTTTCGTTTTTTTTTTAACAACAAAGAAATAATGCATGTTTGGTACGGTACTTTTAGGCGTTTGCCAAAGGTGAGGTTACTAAAACAAATATCACTAAAAGTTAAACCCCTTTCTTCTTTAAAAACCAATACGATTACCTATCAAAACTCAAAAAAAAAAAAATTAACTTATAGGCAAACGACTAACTATACTTTTATTTTATTGAAACTGCTGCAAACTATTTTACAAGCCTTAGTCATTAAACTACTAACTACTTATTACCAATTAGCAATATTGGGGGCGCTTTTAAACCTTTAATTTAGTTCTTTGTGTTAACATATGATTACTTTTAAAAACCAACAAAACTTCTCAACAAAACTTCAGTACTTATTCACTAACCCGGGTTTTTTAAAAAACTCCCCGATAACAAAACAAAAAGGCTTAAAAGGTAAGGCTAGGAATACAAAATCTTTAGTAAACCAAAAACGAGGGCGCGGCCTTCTTTGATCTAAGACACTAACTTCAGTAAGGTTTTATCAAAAAACACCTACTGTGCTTTATACAGTAAAAACCGACTCGTTGACAAAATCTATGTATTTTTTTTTTAAGTCTGGGAATGGATTAGTTTTTTTATTAAAAAATATTAATATCAATCTTTTTTGTTTTTATTTTTATAATTTTAAAACAATTTTGCCAAGATTTAAAACAGTTTTATCCTCTTATCAACTTTTATTTATAAAAGTCGGCATAAAGGTTACTAAAATACGCGACTTGTTTAAACCAAGTGTTGTTTTTGCAACAGCATATCGTTCGGAAGCTAGGGTTATGTTTTTCGACCGTTGGGCGGGTTTTTTTACAATAAAACTTCCTTCTGGTTTACTTCGTTTTTTTTTTTACCTCTCACGTTTTGAACCATCTCCTTGAAATTTTAAAAATCTTTTTATGCCAGAAAACCAAACTAAAAGTTTTAAACTTAGTTTAACTAGGGCCGGGACCTATAAAAAATTAGGACGTAAGTCAAAAGTAAGGGGAGTAGCTAAAAATCCAGTTGATCACCCCCACGGAGGTCGAACAAAATCTATTAGATTTCAACGAACGCCTTGGGGCTTACCAACAAAATTAAAATAATATTTTTTGAAAAACTCTACTAAAAAAAAACCGTTTAAGTTTCGTTTATTAGATTATAAAAAAATCTATTATTTTAAAAGGTTTGGTAAAATACCTTACAAAGATTACTTTATTTACCAACCAAACTCTAGATTACCTAATAGTTTAAAAAAAACTAGATTTTTTATTTACGGGGGTAGGTTTTGGTTTAGGTTTAGGGTGAATCAGTGAAACTCTGGTCTGTCCTTAAGGTTTTTTATTTGACCAAAACAAGTTGCTATTTGAAAAAAAAAACAATATTTGAAGAAAAAGTAATTGATTAGTTTTTTTTGACAAAAGGGATTTTATTTTAATGGTCGTATACTTTTTTTTAAGCAACTGAGTTTTTATAAACTCGGTTGTTTATTTGGATTATCAAAAACCTTCGTTAATTTTTGATTACTACGTTGTGAAGGACTAACTCACCTTCGTTCTAATCAGTTTTTATTAAGTACCGTATCTAAAACAACCAACCTCTCAAAACTAACTTCACAAGAAACCTTCCTTTTTAATGTTTATTTATCTCAAACCTTTCCGGTCTTACTAAACATACACTCACAACTTCGTTTTAACATGTGGTTTTATTTTATAACAAAAACTTATAAAGGTATTGCCTTAAGAATTGACAAACCTATTAAACGAAAATCACGGGCAAGGACTTATATCAATTCTCAAATGGCTAGGCCCCGTACTCTTTATAAATTAAAAACAAGTACGTCTTCTTGGTTTTAGTATGTGTTTTTTTGTTAAAATCAAATAAAATAACTACACAAACCCTTTGATTATCCCCGCAGTTAAAAAAAAATACAATAATTGAGCTTTTTCGAGAACGCGCAGAGCGGAGTCTTTTTTTTAAATTATTTTATTGGTATTTAAAAAGAAATAATGTTAACTACTGAAAATTTCTTAAACATACAAAAAAAGATTTAAGAGCGATGTTTAGGTTTTTCTTTTGCAAACCTCTTACAAAAACTTCTCGCCCCCCCCACAGGGCTTATCCTAGACGTATCAAATTTTTTAGAAAAAAAAAAAAACCTTTTGTTTTTATTCAACCCGCTCAAGCAGGACTAACTCGTATTAAAAACAATAAAACCCTTTTTGGTACTAAACGTTGGTTCGTTGGTTATTTTAGTACTTTAAAAAAAATTTTTGTTTTTACAAACCTTTCGAACTCGCTAACAACTAAATTTCTTTTAGAGTTTAAGTTAAGAACTACCCAATTTATAAAATACAACCTAAACCGTACCATAATAAACTATAATATAAAAGGTATTTATACGCCGCAAAGGTTTTTGCAATTTAATTATTTAGTAAAAAAAAAACGTTTAAACAATCTTTATAAAAACCAAACCAAACTAGACACTGCATTAAAAAGACGAAAACAAATGAGAAGAAGAAAAACATTACGTCGCGTACCTAGTTTTTGAGTTTCAAAAATAACACAAAAATCACTTACTCCTTTAAGAAGGGATTTTAATATCCTTAACAGAAAAAAAATAAAATACCAACATAGATTAACTAGGTATGTTCTTCATTATTATAAATTTAAAGTACTGGAATTGATTAATTTAAGTGAGTTTGCTCTTGAAAGTTTGCTTCTTCGTTCTAAACTTATATCGACGCAAATATTAGCCCGTTTTTTTATAAAAAAAAACTATATATTTGTTAATGGTTTATTAGTTAGCAAACCCCAGTTCATTGTTAGCAAAGGTGATGTTATTCAACTTTTATTGCAAATTAAAGTTTTACTTTTTCTTCGTTGAAACGCTTTACTTGCTTTTCAAAAAACTAAAAAATTTTATTATTATTTAAAAAAATGAAGAGCACGTAGTTTTAGACCCTACCCCAAAACCCCTTCACGCAGGATACCTTCTTGGATAAGAAAATGTTTTTTGTACCGAGAACCGATTCCACTTTTTATGGAGGTTGATTTTCTTACAATGTCAGTTATTGTTTTATATAACTGAACGACTGATTTTTTTAACTACCATTACTTGTCCCTTAATATGAATTCATGGGCAACTATTCGTCCTATAAACTGAAAATCTCTTACTTAGTATTTAGTGTTTTTATTTTTGTGTATTTTTGTTTAACAAAATTTTTAATGTCTGAGGATCTTTTTTTTCTAATACTCGAAACACACCTAATACCGTCAAAACATTTATGTTAAATTTTGGGCCCCAACACCCAGCTTCTCATGGGGTTTTACGCCTTGTTTTACAGCTTGAAGGTGAGCTGATTGTGCAATCAGACTCAAACATTGGTTTTTTACACCGCGGTACTGAAAAACTAATAGAACAACGAAACTATTTAAAATCCTTGCCTTATTTTGATAGACTAGATTACGTTTCAATGATGTCTCAAGAACATGCTTATTGTTTAGCAATCGAAGATTTACTAAACACTCGCTCTTACACTTCTTTTTTTATACAAATACGCGTTATTTTTGACGAGCTTACTAGATTAATGAATCATTTTTTAGGTATATCTACCCACTCGCTTGATGTTGGAAACATGTCACCGGCTTTTTGAGCTTTTGAAGAAAGGGAGCGCTTAATGGAGTTTTATGAACGCGTTTCGGGAGCCCGAATGCATGCAGCCTTTTATAGACCAAACGACGTTGACTGGGCTGGTATAAACTATCAGTTTTTTATTGACTTGCTTTTTTTTTTACGAAATACTTATAAATCTATTACTGAGATTTTTGTTATTTTAGCAACAAACAATATTTGAAAAAACAGACTTGTAAAAATCGGTATTATTGATTATGATACAGCACCTGCTTTTGGGGCGTCCGGAGTGGTTTTAAGAAGCTCTGGTATAAAAAAAGACTTGAGAGTTTTAAAAACAACAACTTACTCGTATTATTGGTTTTTAAAATTTAGAAGTTTTTTAGGCCGTATAGGCGACTGTTTTGACAGGTTTATTATACGTATTAGGGAAATGCTAGAGAGTATTTATATCATTTATCAAATTATACCTAACTTCACACAACTTTTTACAAACAATTTATCTACTACCGGTAGTTTTTCTTGAAGATTTTTGTTAGAAACTGTTACAGAAGGGGTTTCTTCTAAACTTAACTATACTAGTAGGTCTAACTCAATGGAAACCTTAATAGAACACTTTAAACACTTCTCGGAGGGTTTAAAAGTTAACCCAGGTTTAACTTACCAGGCGGTGGAGGCTCCTAAAGGTGAGTTTGGTGTAAAACTAATTTCAGACGGTTCTTCAAAACCTTATCGCTGTAAAATTAGGACACCAGCTTACCACCACCTTCAGTATATGGCCTTTCAAATAGAAGGTCATTTCTTTGCCGACATGATTACTATTTTAGGGTCCCAGGATGTTGTTTTTGGAGAGGTAGATCGTTAAGTTGAAAAAAGAGCATAAGTTAATTTTTTATGATACTCGAAAACGAAAATTTTTAAAAAAAAATTGATTAAAAAAACAAATTCTTTTTTGTTTACTTTTATTTACTAATTTAGTTTACTCTGTAAAACAACGAGCGGCTATTGAGTTATCTAATGTTGTTTTTAAACTAGCTGCTAGATCTTTTTACCACGATAGGTGTTTAATTTCTGGAAGAGGTTACTCTGTTAACAGATCTTCTAAACTTTCACGATTTTCTTTACGTGTCGTAGCTAATGCGGGTTTTATTCATGGACTAAAAAGGTCTTCCTGGTAATTGTAATTCCTGATAACTTTATTTAATAATTTTGTGTTTTTTTGGACTGACTTGTCATATTAATAACAACTTGGGAGACTCTTAACGAATACTATATTTGATATATTTCTTGTACGAATCCTGCTATTAGAACTTCGATTAAACTGATTTTTGTTATTCTTTTTTTAATTTTCATACGAGCAGGTTTGCCTAGATATCGATACGACTACTTGACTAAATTAGGCTGATCAAAATTTCTTATGGCCGTTTTAGCTATTTTAATTTTATTCTATGTTGGGTGTAGTGTCTGACTTTAATACCTAACCAACGTGTGTTAAATTGTTATCTAGATCAGTAAAAGTTTTTTTCCATTCAAAATTTAATAAATACTATACACTATTTTTAAAATCTAAATCGTATAAAAATGCAGTTTCTAGTATAAACTTATATAACGAAGAGGTAAAAGTTTTAATAGAGTTAAAATATTTTAATCGTTTTTTTCAAATATGGTCAACATACGTTATATTTAAAAATAAGTCAGTTGTTTATTGAGCCTTAATACACATAATGGCTTATATTTGGACATCAACCCAAGTCCCGCTACGATTACCAAACCAAGCTGACTTGCCTTGACTTGGCGGTTTAGTAAAACTAAACCTAATGCATCAAGTTAGAGCAGATATTTTTGAGGATTTGATTTATAACGACGGTAACGCCCTTCATTGATACTAACACCCTTTGTTTTTTTTATTCAATAACTACTTTAGTTGGTAGTTGTTTTTTATTTTTAGAAACTAGCTTAATCGGTAAAGCCCTAGATTTTGGCACTAGCTTATAAAGGTTCGAGTCCTTTGTTTCTAATAAATGACACTGCATAGGAAAAACCTTTCATTATTAAAATATTTTTTTAGTAAAAATTTAAACTACTTAGCATTAAAAAACACAACCTTTTTTAAATTTAATTTTTCTTTTTTTTTCCAGTTCGGTTTTTTATTTATTTATAAGTTACGTTACTCTACACTTCTGTTTAATATAATGTTTAACTCAAAACCACTTGTGAGCCACATTACATTATTTTTAAAAAACTCTAATAAAGTTATTTTTTCAAAAAAAATAATGGAATATTTCTTTTTTTTAAACCCCTCTTTATTGCCTTTAATTTACCAAAACAAACAAAGGTTGGTAAGTACTCCTAAACAGTTTATTTATAAAAAAAAAGGGATACGTTTGTTAGGACTTATTAGTTAATTTTTGTGTATTTTTGTTTAAAAAAATTTTAAAAACCTGAAGATTTTTTTTCCCTAGTACTCGAAAAGCACGCAATCTTATTAAAAAACGTATACTAAATAACTACTTAAACCAGAAAAACACATATAAAGTTGTTACGTTTTATTCAATGCCTCATTCGGTTTTATTTATTTTTAGAAAAAGATTAAATTTTTTATTTATAATTATTATTATACTACCTTTATTACTTTTTTAGTTATTTGTGTTTTTTTGTTCTATTTTTTATCCTTTAATTATCTAACTTATTTAAAAGACTATTGAAATAAATTTATTATAAAGTTTACATCGCTTGATGGTTTTAGTTTTTTTAAAGTATTACTTGCTGTTTTAATCCTCGATGGTTTAATCCTCGATGATGAACCCCTTTGAGAACCCTTAGAATGAAGTGTTATACAAACATGGGTTTTGTATATTTATATATTTTCGTGGGCGGCTGAGGTTATATTTTCATCACGTTACGGATCCTTTACTAACCGTGATAAGGTTGTTTGAATTGGTTTGTTTAAAGCCTACTATGGTTTATTGTTTTGAATTTTAATAAATATGTTTGTTGTAACTGTATTTATTACTCTTCCTTTTTATTTTGAAATAACTTATATGATTTCGTACTCTGTAGTTTGGTGAAATTGGGTTTCTTCAGTCTTTTTCTTTAAATTTGTTTCTATTTTTTCCTTAATTGTTTTACTTTCTATGATTTTTAGATTTCAACTCCGTTGGTTAAACCTTAACTCATTAAAACTTGTTTTAATTTTAATAATTTTCCTAATTTCTTATTTGTTTTATTTTAATTTTATAACTACTTGGTTTGCTTATTTTACTGACCCGAACGAATTTAAAAATTCAGGTTGGTCAGACCTTTCCAAAATAACTAATGGTTCTTTGAAATGAGGTTGGGGTACAGAAGCGAGGGATCATTTTACGTCCCACAAAACTCCTACTGTTTTTTGAGCAAAAAACGATCAGTTAATACTCGGTTCCTTTTTATTTTTAAATATTTTTATATTTTTATATATGTTTTTTCTTTTCCTACAAGTTATGGTTATTTATCGAGTTTTGGTAAGTTCAAGCGAAGTGTCGTATAACATGGCTACTTTTCTTTATTCTACATTAAAACAATTTTTATACTTAGTGCTTAGTTTTGGTATACTAACAGTACTTTCTCTCTTTTACCAATTTATTCGTTTTCCGTTTGAACTCGCTTGATTTGGCAAAGTTATTTATTTATCTCAAATTGAATGAAGTATTTTTTTTGATTTTATTGACTCTTTTTTTTTTTGATTTTATTAGAAAACTTGTGTGTATTTGTTATTTGTTAAAGCTGCTAAAGTATTAGCTCTTGGAATTGTTATGTTACCAATCGCTGGATGTGCTATTGGAACAGGTATTATTTTTGCTGCACTAATCCGTGGATTAGCTTACGCACCTGATTTAGAAGAAACATTGTTTAACTACACAACACTCGGTTTTGCGTTTGTTGAAAGTTTTGCTTTCTTACTATTCGGTGTTGCTGCGATTATTTACATTTTTTAATATATATGATCTTAACAGACCTTAACAGGCCGAATAATTTTTTAATAAACCGACTTGGTTTGGGTTCTAGTTGAAAAACTACACCAACTTATTTTTTTTCAAAAAAAATATATAATTTTTTAAATCAAACTTATCTTTCAAAATATTTTCAAATATTATTTAAGAGTGGTGTTATTTATACAAATCACGTATTCTTCAATAATTTATTTTTTTTTAAAAAAATCTTCACAATGCCGTTAGTTAGTACCGAAGAGCAGTTATTTAAGTTTTTTCGATTAGTTAGGTTGAAATATTCAATGCGTTTTAGAGCTAAACGAAACTACTTAATGCGTAAATATGTAAAATTTTTAAATATAAGTGAATTGTTTTTTTTACGTATTAATAATTTAATTTTAGTGATGGTTTTTATCTCGATACCTGAACCACTAAAGCGGTTTAATTATGTAAAAACTAAACTAAACAAAGAGGTTATAGTTTTTAAAAAACAAACCTTAATTACTAAAAAAATAACAAGCTTTGATTTTTTTATATATAAAACATTAAATCTATTTTAACCAACAATCGTAAGATAGGTATGTTGTTTTCTATTTGCATTTTAATTTTATACCTACTTTTTTTATTTTCTTTAAAAGATTTAGTTACTTACCCCCGTCGATTTCTTTTAAACACGCCAAAAGTTCTGATACCCTAACCTTACATTATTTTTTCTCGCTTTTTATAAAAAAAGGACGTTTTTTGAACTTTTATAAAATTTTTCTTTCTCTTCTTGCAAACCTTTGAACACTTTTAAACGCTTTCCGGTTTGGTGATTTAGGTTTGCGAAACTTGCAAACAATTGACATTATTTACTTTAATTGTTATAAACGTTTGCGTAATTTTTTTAATAAATTTAAATTCGTTTTTTTCTTCTATTTTCAAAAGTTAAACAAACTTGTCTACAAACACTCAAATTATAAAAGACCTCGTTATTCGTTTAAATTAAAATATTTACCTAATTTTAAACGAGTAAAAAGTGTTTTAAAGTTTATGCAAAAATCATTAATTTATTTTCCAGAAAAAAACTTTAACGAAAGATTAAGTTCGTTATTTTTTTTCTTATTTTTAAAAAAAAAAAATCTTTATTTTTATAAGTTTACACTAAACCTCCAGTGTTTTATTTTAAAAAAAAAAAAAAGATTATTATTGATGTAACTTATTTGTGTAGATTTGAAGCCTTTTGCAATTTCACCTAAATTTACCCCGGTTTTATTAGTTTCCAATACTTTAAAAAAACAAAACTCGTTATTTCTCTATTCTAATGTTTATTTTATAACAGTTCCGTTGAATTTTTTAAGTTTTTATACAAAACTGAAAACAGTAACTCACTTAAGTATAAAAAACTATAATATCCCCTCTTTAACTACTTTAGTTGTTTCTAGTAACCTCACTGGTCTTTTTTTTTTAAAATCTCTTAAATTTGTTTTTTCTGGTAAAGGACACAAACTTACTTTTAATAAAAAGTTTACAATTACTTTTAATTTTGGACACTCCCATATTTACTATTTATATAACTATAACGCTAAACCTCTCTTAACTTTAAAAACAAAGGGTTTTTTTTTAGGAATAAACAGTTTTTTTTTAAAAAATTCCGCGAGAAATTTAAAAAACTCTAAGTCGATTAATACCTTTACTGGTAAGGGAGTCCGTTTTACAAAACAAATAATACGTAAAAAAACAGGTAAAGTTAGTATGTATATGTAAGAGTTTTGTGTTTTTATGTTTTTCGAATACCTTTTATGAGTTGGTCAAAAAATAAAATCAATCATTAATAGTTACATTACCTTCCAAATTAAGCAGTCTAAGTATTGATGAGTTTCTTATATCCTCCCGCTTTTATTTATTTTAATCCTCCTAGGTTTACTATAGTGTGTTTTGCTATGGGATCTTTTGAAGTTTTGCATTTTTGATTACTTACCTTAGTGCTTATTGTTTTAATTATTGGCATACTTTCTATTTTTTCTTTTAAAAACCTTTTAAACAGGTTTGGGCTTCTTCGATCAAACAGGCGAGAGTTTTACGAATGTGGTTTTAAACCCGTAAACCAAAAACCTATCCAATTTACCATCCAATTTACCATGATTTGTTTTTTTTTTTTAATTTATGATATTGAATTAATTTTTTCTTTTCCACTTGTATCTGCCTTTTCGGGAACAAGTTTAGTAGAGTTCTTCTTCTTCTTCTTCCTTTACGGAACTTTTTTACTTAGTTTGTTATTTGATTTTGATCAAGCGCTTACTGATTGACGTTTTTAATAGGTAAACGTAGTTTAATTGGTAAAATCCTGGATTGTGACTCCAGTTAATGAAGGTTCGAATCCTTTCTTTTACCTACTTGAGATATTTAGGAATTCAAAATGATTTTATTTTTAAATATAACTTAACCACCCCCTCTAAACTTAAAAACTCTAAGTGAGTAAATTTTTTTAAAGAAGCTTTTTTGTTTGATTATTTTTATAAGATTTGGTTTTTTAAATTTACACAAGATTATTTAATTAAAGGTCCCTTACTTTTTAATTTTAATTTTATAAATAAATTACAGCTAAAGTCGCTTTATAATTTTCTTTATACTTTAAATCTTAGCATAAAAACTTCTTTTGATTTAGTTCTTTTTTTTTCAGTTTTGTTTAAATCAATACTATGGTTAATTTTTATAACCACCCTAACTTGGATTATCTAACCAACCACGTCTTTTATACCTGTGTTATTGTATATTTGTCTGATTTAGCTTTGATTATAATTATAGTTTTTATTTTATTTTGTTTATTCGTAGTTTTAGTTGAGAGGAAGTTTTTAGCGCATGCGCAACGTAGGTTTGGACCTTCTATCGCAGGGCGTAACGGTTGGCTTCAAATAATACTAGATTTAGTAAAACTAGCAACAAAGGAGTTGTTTATTTTACCGAATCCACTAACTTCGATAGTCCCTACACTTATTGCCCTTTTTTTCGTAAACCAAATACTTTTTATACAGAATTTTATTTTCGCCCCCTCTATGTTTTTTTTAGCAAACGTCGACGGTCTTATATTCTATCATTTAATTTTAGTAATGTTAAGTAATATAATAGTTATAGTTATTGGTTTTTTAAGTCAATCGAAGTATTCTATTATAGGAGTTTTTAGAGCACTTGTTCATGTAGTTTCTATGGATATTTACGTAACAGTTACTTATGTTCTTTTAGTTTTTTGTTCGTTTTCTGGTAATTTCCATGACTATCCCTTGTCCCAAAACGTTGCAAGTTATTTAATTATTTTCGCCCCAATTTCTTTTATGTTTTTGATCATACTTTTGTTGGAATCAAAACGAGCCCCCTTTGATCATGTTGAAACAGAATCAGAAATGGTTGCAGGTTATGCAACAGAGTACGGAGGTATATATCTGCTTACTTTTTATCTTATTGAGTATTTTCATTTAATTATTTCAGCAAATCACTTTGTTATCTTATTTCTCGGAGGTTGACAAGTTTTTACAGTTAAAAGTTTGTCAGGTCTTTTAGTTTCAAGTTTGTTTATATAAACAAACTTGAAACTAAAAGACCTGACAAACTTTTAACTGTAAAAACTTGTC
>Ga0256829_1001568_pt1 | contig 18516 bp, 16 predicted proteins | sample 131447metaG_FD_185979 | JGI IMG/M metagenome (GOLD analysis project Ga0256829, IMG submission 185979) | Hydrothermal vent microbial communities from Lau Basin, Pacific Ocean - 131-447 | ecosystem: Environmental > Aquatic > Marine > Hydrothermal vents | place: Pacific Ocean: Lau Basin | collected...
GACAGGCACAAGCGCCTTGGCTTTATCATACTCTGCCTGATGTTCTGGTGTGAGGGTAAAGCCCTGAGCCACAGCATCATCATAGGTTTTGACTGTCGCCTTGGCTTGTTGGACTTCTTTCGATTCCTGCTGAGCAGCGTTCTGCTTTCTGCTAAGGAAGTCTGCTGGTGATTTTGCACCAAGGTCAGGCGACTGCGCGTCCAACAGGGACTGTAGCTGATTACCGCCTTTGAGGGCATCCGCAATAACATCAGGCTGCAACTGTATCCCTAGCTTATTTGCCTCATCAACAAGGTCGTAGGTTTTCTTCCTTGCCTGCACAACATCTGAGCCACGCGCCGTGAGTAGCGACAGGGAGACATCATCACCGAGCTCAGTCAGCTTGGTTACAATCTGCTCATCCAATGGCTTGGCGCGGTCATACTCTTTCTTGAGGTAATCAAGCGTAGCAGCCATGCCTTGGTCTGGCTGTGTGGTAACCTGCTTGGTGAGCAGGTCTACAGTGTCTTTCAGTTGCTCCACGCTCGTCTGTTTGGCGCGCGATTCCATCTCGCCCAGAACTTCATGTGTGCGCGCTTGCGGTAAGGACACATCCAAGTTACCTATAAGCTGTGTATCTGTCAGTTCCGCTATCGGGCGAGTGAGGCGGTCGTCAAGCTCGTCTTGCAGCATGTCTTTCGTGATTCTCACGGCGCGAGGGTCAGTGCCTGCGTCCACCGCATCGTGCAGGTGCAGCAGTGCAGTGGTACTCATATCCTCTGGCTTAGCTTCCAGTGTGATGGCGTTTTTGATTTCAGCATCACTACGGGCATCAGCGGTGTGGTAGCCAACGCCACTGCCAATAGCACCGCCCATTGCGCCACCTGCAACGAACGAATCAATGAGCTGCCAGCCGCTCAGGTCACTGTGACCAGTGCTGCTTGCTGTGCCTGCTGCCTCAAGTGCTGTTTGTATTGCCTCTGTTGTGCCTTCTAAGACGGCTGTTTTAGCCGCCTCACGAGCCGCTGTAGGTAGCTTCTTCTGTTGCGCCAACGGTTTGGCAGCTTTACCCATAACCTTCCCAAGAACCTTTCCAGGAAGCAGTGAGTCAAGCGCACCTGCTGCCAGTGCCGCAGAGCCTTCGCCGAGCAGGTTTGTGTTTGCGCCTGCTCCTGCTTCCTCTGTAGCCTGATGAATATCGCCAAGCTCCAAGGCAGCACTTGGCAGTGCTGCGCCCACAAAGGGCAACGCCTTGGAGGCAACTTTGGCAACACCAGCCGCAACGGCTGCCTCAGGTGCTACAGCAGCGGCAGCCAACCCTCCAGCGAAAGTAGCAGCCATCGCTGGAAGTGACCGTAGTGCAGAGCCAGCAATAAAGTTCACGGTGTCGCCAACACCATGCGCATCCTCAAGGGACATCACGCCATTGGCTTCTGTTGCAGCCTCTGCGCGATTCCTCTCAGATATAGCGTTACCTTGATGTACGAGGCTCCCGCCTAAGCTGTCTGCGCCAAATTGCTGCAAGGCACGACCTGCGTAGGCTTCTGCACCGCCAAGGCTTGCTTGTAGGTTATCAACACCAGCAGCTAGATTGCCTCCGATGAAGCTAGGCTTGTCTTCTGCCGCTGGTGTTGCAGGTGCAATTTCATTGCTCAGGCTTGCTGCAAAGTCGGCAATCTCTTTTTTCCGTTCTTCACTAATCATGCCTCAGTCCCCTGTAATGATTTAAGTAATGATTCAAGCATGACATCAAGTTCCTCACTGTTCTTTGCATGCAGAAGCCCACCTTGCATAACACCTGCTGCGGAAGGGTGCTTGGCGAGGAACGAACGAACCTTAGCAGCACTAGCATCCCCAAACTTCTTAGCAGTTGCTTGCACTGCGAACCCTGAATCAATAGCCACAGTGTCAGTTCCTGATTCAGTGGCGTGTTGCCTTGCGCTGTTCCAGTCCTTGAGGACACCATCAAGTTTCGTGCCGTCATCCTTCTTGGTGGACAGTTCCTTCCGAATCTTGGCAGTGCGTGCCTTGTCCAAGTCAGACACTGGTTTTGGTGCAGGCGCATCAGTTCCAAGTGCCTGCGCGGCATTGAAGTATTCCTGTGCTGCCTCGCGTGCCGCCCTTGATGTTGTGCCTTCGCCTTCAAGTAATGCTGTACCCTGTGCTACCAGTTCCTGCTTGCGCTCTGTGATGCTCTTGGTCTTTGCTGGCAATTCCCGCGCATGGTGTGTTGGCACAGACAAGGAACCTGCTGGAACGGTGTTCACAGAGCCGTGATGCACACCGTTCGCCAAGTCTTCCCTGAAATGGGCGTTAGCCTGTGGGTCAGACAGCCTGAACTGTTGGTTGGGCATTCCAGCAAATTGGTCATCCGTTCCGCGCAATGGGCGCAAGCCACCATGGGCAGCGGGCGCATTATGCTGCGGCGCAGGCAAGGGCGCATTCTGGATTGGCTCTGGTGCTGTGTGGCTCTGGTGTGGTAGAGACACCATGGGTAGCCGATGCCCAGCAACACTCTCCTGCATCGTATCACCGCCCAGCACTCGGCGTTCTGCTGCTAGCTGCTGGTCAGCAGGTGACTGCTTCGCTAATTGCTGCTGCACTGCCAGTTTACCAGCAGCAATCTTCTTCTTACGCTCTGCATCTGTTGCTAGAATAGAATCCATATCACACCACCTTCGTTGTGGTGTCGCCTATCTGTGCGACAACCTGTGTATTTGCTACTGCTGCGCGTGCTACCCCACCAGCAACCTGTGCCCCAACCTTCGCTGCATCTGCCTGTAGTTCAAGTGACTTGGTGTTGATGCTGTTGGACAGCTCACGCTCCTTGATGTTGGCATTGAAGGTGTCTACATCAGCTTGGAGCTGTGCAGTGGCAAGCGTTACCTGCGCCCTGTACTGTTCAATACTGCCTTGGTATGCAGCCAACTGTGTCTGATTGCCCTGCATGATGACATCATTATTCATCTTGGCTTGTGTGATGTCTGCGGCAAGCTGTTTCAGCTGGGCTTCGGTGGTCATGCGGAACTGCTCTATCTGCGCACGATTATTCTCACGAACAGTGTCGGCTTGTGCTGTAAAACCAGCCAAGGACGCATCGTTGAACGATTTGACTGTAGCATGGTCTGACTGAATGGTGGTCAAGTACACGCTCATCCGCTGTTTGTCATAGGCAGATGCAGCCTCAAACACCTTGATTAGTGCCTCATTGCTTGCCTGCTTCTGTTGGATGGTTGCTTTGAATACGGTGATGTCGGCATCTTGCTGTTTGAGTGCTGATTCATTCTGCATACGAACGAAGTCAGCTTTTATCTGCTCAGTCTTATTGAATGCGTCCAAGCGATAACGGTCATACGCAGCCTGTGTCTCAAATATCTTAATGCCATTGGCATTATCTTTGATGACAGCATTGACCTGTAGGTCATACATCTTGGAATCAAGCTCGGCTTTTTGCAGTACACCCTGATTGAATGTGCGAACCTGCTCGGCATTGACTTGCATGATTGCCGTGTAGTTGCTCATACGCAGCTTATCTGCTTCCATCTGTAGCTTGGCGTTATCCACTTGCACACCTGCCTCAGTCGCATAGGCATTGACACGAGCTGAATACTCGCTGGCGGACGCTTGCCTACCTGATATGGCATATTCCGCAGCTACTTGATACAGCTTGACATCAAAATCAAGCTTCTTCTGCGCCGTGTCCACCACAGCCTGTGATGCCTTGAGTGCATCATTAGCCGCCTGTAGGTCTGATTCATACTGCTTTAAGGTGAGGTCATCCTGACGCAGACGGACATCTGCGGCGGACTTGTCCATGTTAAATAGGTCAACTTCGCCCTGCTGAATAGCACGCCCTGCCTCAACCTGCTTGGCATAGAGGTCAACTTTGGTTTGTTCACCGCCAAGAGCTGCCGTGAACATGCCATATTCACCCTGCTTGGCTGCCACGGTCGCGCTGTAGGCGCTTATTTCAGAGCCAAACATTTCAAGTTTCATACGCTCCATATCAAGCTGTAACTTGCTGGCGCTCAGTTGGGCGTTATACGCATCGCCCAATGCCCTGACACCTGTCAGTTGGGCGTTATACAAGTCAACTGCCGCACGCTGCATGTCAGTGCCCACCTTGGCTGCATTCATCTGTATCTCGTAGATACGCATGTTTGCCTCTGCTGCCTTTATCTCATTGGCAAAAGCGAGGTACTCCAGTTTCGATGTTTCCAGTTGGAAGTTGTACGAGGACACCTGCGCCCCATAAATCTTAACAGCCACATCTGCGAGTGCGATTGAGTGCTTCAAGGTGAAGTCATTCAGCCATTGGAAGTTCCCTTCCTGCAATTTCTCATACTCAAAAGCCATTGATGTGAAGGTCTTGATGCTGTCCTGCTCCATCTCTGCTATCTTTATAGCTATGTCACGAGAAGCTGTCATCAGCTTCTCGCTTGTAGCATCACGCAGCTTGTTCTCCTGCGCCAATAGCGAGCCTTGTGGTAACATGAAGCCACGCCGTGCAGAGCGATTCATCAGTTCACGAACTGTGTCGCGTACAACCGCGTTTTCTCTGTCTAGCTCACGCCCCCAAATGGCACGCTCTACCGTAGGTGTTAGCGCTGTGCCGCCAACCATGCGTTGCTCAAGTAAGGCTTGAAGCCCCTTGATGGTGATGGGAACTGCTGTGGGAGCAGTTGTCGCAATACTTGCGCTTGGCGCAGTGGGTGCTGTGGGGATGGCGGGTTTATTGAACACCAATGGAGTTACTGTTGGCGGGGAGGGCAGTGTCACTGTTTGCAATGTGGGGGCTGTGGGTAGGTTCGTCAGCCCTGCTGGTGCATTGGGCAATGCCACTGTTCCAACAGTGGGTGCTGTGGGTAATGCGGCTTGCAGTGGAGCAGGAGCGACAGGGAGCTGCACTGTTGGCGCAGTGACAGTGATTGGTGTGATGTTGCGGGCTGGTAGTGCCTTTTGCACAAGAGTAGTGCGCGTTGGTGCTGTGTATGTGACAGTGCCTAGCCCTGCGGTTGTGGGCGCGGTGATTAGTGGAGCTGGAGCTGCCAATGGTGTTGGTGCTGCCAATGGTGCTGTGGGCGCATACGAGACCACTGGAGGTGCTGTGGGCGTGAACTTCTGCAATGCACCTGATGCAGGTAGGGTGGCAGTGATTGCTTTTGGGCTGGGTGGTACGACTGTGCTTTGCGGCTGTGTACCAAGGGTTGGAGTCTGTAGTGCCTTAGGTGGGTTCAGCAACGGTATAGCTGTGTCCAGAACAGGGTTGGTGGCTAACTGTGCTGGCTTCGTGAAGCTGGCAGGTGTGTGCATTACTGGTGCTACTGGTGCTGAGGAAAGCGTGATGGGCTGGATGTTCACGCCAGCGGTGTTTAACTGTGCTGGTGCTTGTGGTACAGGTGGTGCAGCCAGTGTCGTCAGGTTGCCTCCGCCCACCTTGAAGGCTGGTTGGTTCCGTGTCCCTGTCACACTGTACTGGCTAGCAAGTGCATTCAATGTGTCGGTGAAACTGGTGGCGGAAGCCATCTGCGTAGCACTGAACGCCACCACACTGTCAATCTGTTTCTGAATACCTGGGTCTAAAGTCGCCATTTGTCACCTCCGACATGGCGTACCTTAGCGGCTATGCCACCTTCTTGCACCAAGTGGGTCTTTGCACTGCACATCCCTAGTTGTTGTGTTGGTGGATGCAATGCTGTGAAACGCAAACAGCCCGCTGAATGAGGCACTTGTGCCAGTTCTCGCTATGCCGTAGTCAAACACTGGTGGTAGTTCTGCAACTATGGTTGGGAACATGATGGCGGGTGCTTTGTATGTGGTGTTTGTGGCAACCTGCATTCGCCCTGTTGCTCCTGTAGTTTTCAAGTACATGGGTCTTCGCGCCACATAGCGCACTTCACTTGTGCGTATGAGTTCCTGCACAGCTTTCAGGAGACCTGGCGTTGTGTTTACCTGATTAGAGCGTGATGTTGCTGCTAAATCATAGCTTGTGCTGTCCGCCATGTGGAACGGTATCATGTTCTGTGTGTACACTGCTGGGATGTGGTTGCCCCACATCTCCCTATAATCCACCACTGCAACAGGTGTGTACTTCTGTGTGTACTCTGCAACTGGGAATGATGTCCATATCAGTTCATCCTGCCAACGCCCTCCTGTGAACGCTACGGTTCCCTTGTCGTTCCCATAATCCTGTTCAACAATGTATGAATACTCAGTACCTGTTCTTGTGGGTTGCCACTGCTCAGGGAACCTCCCAACACCAGTATAGATTAGTTCTTGTTCAGGAACAGTTATCCGCCACCGTTCAATCATGCGAGCAGGAACACTTTCCACGCCGCCCATAGCCCTTGCCTCAGGAAAACAGGTTGGTTTTGCGCCTGTCACAAATAGCGCACGCTGGCTCTCCCAATAATCCATTGCAGAGGTTAGGTTCTCATCATACACGCCGCCAACGAACCACACCGTATACCCTTGCGCATCAGTACCCTGCGCCGCTGCGCCGCCCATAGCATATTCACCAATCCAATAGTCCCTTGTCCCTGCAACTGTGTCATACCCTGCTGCATCGAGAACCAGTAGGTCTATCTGCGTCACTGTTATATTAGGTACTGGGAAGAGTTCCAGTGGGGAAGCGCCTTCTGTCCTGTGCATACGGAACCTATCAAGGATTAGTTCAGGGTACGGTGCAGAAGCTTGTTCAGTGCTGTACTGTATTGCAGTGTGTGAGCTGTCATGGTGCATGTGCCGAGACCCTGCATCTAACTGCACTTTACCACTCACATCGGCGTGCGCAAATAGGGCTCCTGACACTGCTTTTTTGGCATACTCATAAGGTGTCCATGCCTTCCTGCCATCGCCCAACATGGGCATAGCACTATCCACTGCTTTGTTCGCCAGCATCATATCCTCGCCATTGAACGAGACAGTGCTGTCCATGTTGTCATAAGGAAACACCAACCATAAGTCGCTAGGAGCCACCCCATACAAACCTGTGAACAAGGAGCCATCTGCCTTTATCAGGTTGGTACTCGATGTTGGGAAGGTGAGCTTAACGCCACGCTGAAAATCAAAGTGTGTGTCATCATAGCGGTAGCCGTAAGTCCCCATTGGGCGGAACACTGATGCCCCGCTCACTGGAGCAAGCATGCTGTCCACAACATCCACATTGCCCACAAACAACGCATGCAGTAGTACGCTGAGTGCCTTACCAACATACGGTACTTGTGCTGACATCAAGTAGTCTGTCTTGGCTGGTTGCTTGTCTGTGTCCCACAGCCTCAGTACAAGGTCACACGGCGCAAGAGGGCTGTATATTGGGTCTATCTTGTCACCATGAGGCAGTCCTACTCCCTGTTTATCTACAGCCTTCACAACCAGCCGCCCCAGTATCTCAGCACCGCTGAAAACCTGCACACCTACAGCATTTCTCAGTATCAGTGCCCACGCCATAGGCACTGATTCCTTCTTTGTGGTATACTCGAACTGCGCATCCAGCACCACTATGCCCCTGCTATAGTCGTCACCAGCTAATATCTTCTTGGGGTACGCTTCGCCAACCTGCTCCTGCACCACGCTCATATCGCGGACTGGCTTGCCTGCGTACTTACCAAACTTGGGCGCTGGCATGTGCAGGGTGGGCGCTTCTTTCCCCTCACGGATTGTGCATCCAGCTATGTCAGCGTAATCCGCCCACCCATCTTTCTTTGGCGGGATGCCCTCCAAAACAGTTATGTAATGCTTCTTGGGTATTGTGCCACTTGCATCTGATGGGAGTGTTTTCACCCAACAAGTCCTCGGTACTATTGTAGTTGCTGTCAGCAACTTGTTTGATGTGTAAAGAACTGTGCCGTCTACTGGTGGCGTGTACCACCCATTCCCCAGCTTTGTTGGTGTACTTACTCCGCGAACCGTGGTGTTGGCAAAATCCTTGTTTAGGTAGGTCACAGCAGCGTTGAAGTTGCCGCCGACTGGTAGGTTCTTCATCTTACGCGGCGCGTCAGGACTTGCGGCTCGATGGTGATTGAGGATAGCTGTAAGTCAGAGCCAGCCCTGTTCCGTAGAATAAATTGCCAGAAGCGTGAGCGCACACCTCGGTCAAGTTTCATCCTGACCTCACGCAAGAAGGTGTCTCGTGTTGTCACATGATAACGGCGCTCTGCCAATTCATCAGCCAGTGTCACAAAGTCCACCGCTCCTGTTGTACGAAGACCAATCCACACATCAGGTATCCGCTTCAAGAAATGTGTGCCCATGTCGGATAGACCTGTGGCAATCTCCGCATCAATAACCGAACCATTATCGTCATTGGCATCAACCACATGAATCCCCGCTGCATCACAAATGTACAGTACGCCATTGACATGGGCAGCGGAGTTCACACCAGCCATCCCGATGTACTCGCTCACCGCACCGTTCTCAAGATTAACAACAACCGCGTCAGCCATCTTAAATCATCCTTGCGTATATTGTTGGATTTCTCGTGGTCAGGTTTGCTCTAACCCTAGCTCGTGCGTTTCCTGTTGCCTGCACGCTATACGCGCCATAGCGGAGGCTTGTTGAAATGCCTCCAATAATGACGGAAGCCGTTGCCCTACCACTCAGTGCAACACTGCCTGAGGCAGACGCGACCACTCCAACAGTTGCGCTTGCCTTGATTGTGTGTTGCAACACTGCCGTAACACTGCTCCCTGCGCCTGTTACGGCATGGGCTTGAAGGGTGTGGCTCAGTGTGCTGTGAGCAGTGGATGTTGCCCCAAGTACACCTGTAGCCGTGCCACTGAGGGTGAGTGTTCCATTGTTCTTCTTGCCCACGGAACCTTGGGCAAGAAGCGTATATGAACTGTAGCGTAGCGTAGCGCTGGCTGGCGATATGACCTGCGTTGAGGTAGTCGGTGTGGCGTGCATCACCCCTGATGCGCTCACTGTCATGCCCTGAACTGCATGTGCTGTAAGCAGGACGCTGACAGTGCCGCTGACACCCATGCCAACCCCTGCATGTGATGCAAAGCCTATGCCGTTGTATGTGTTGTTCGCGGTTGCGCTCACCGATGCTACGACATGCGCATGAATATGTGCTGTGAAACTTGCTGTAACTACGCCAACTGCGCCAAGTAAGGCATTGGCAGCGCCTGTTACAGGAACTGCCAACAGTGCATGGTTCGCTAATCCACCAGTAGCCTTACCGCTGATGGGGATGTGTATGCTTGCGGTGTTTGGTGTGCGACTTGTTGCCTGTGCTGCCAGTGAAACGGCGATGTTTGAGCTGGTTGTAGCGCCTGTTCTTGCCTCTGTCAGCAGCGCCTTGATTGTCCCAGCAGCACTGTTTGGTGAGGGGTAGCTGTAGGAAACTGCATAGGACAGCCTGATGTAGTCCTGCACAGTGGCACGGCTCTGTAGGCTAACCAGCTCTGTCGCGGCGAGGGTAGCTATGACGGGTTCCTTGGCAGTGGCACTGCCAAGGACAGCCATGTTTGCTGACAATGATGCCACAGCACCTGTTAGGGCGTGGGCTGATGCTGTGATGCCGCCGTATACAGCGGCTGATGTTCCTATGACACCTGTCAGGGCATTGGCTGCACCTGCTAACTGTGCAGCCAGCACAAGATGTGCGCGATTGCCTTGCCCACCAGATGCCAGCAGTGTGGCATTTACAGTAGCACTCAATGTGGCGCTTATAGAACCATACCCTGTAGCACTCAATGTGGCGCTTATTGAGCCTGAGGCAGTGACCAACTGCCCTGCCAGTGCAGTTGCACTGCCTGTTGCACTGACAAAACCGCGTGACTCAGCACCTGTTATCTCATGGGCGCGTGCACTTCCTGTGACCCCTGTATAGGTGGCGTTGGTACTGCCTGTGTTGGGTGCTGGTATGATTCCGCTGGCGTGCAGTACCTTGCCTGTGTAGGTGAGTGTTGCCTGAGCCGTCTCCGCGAATGTGGTTACGGCTTGCCCTGCGGCATTGGTTACGGTTACCCCTGAGGCATTGGTGATAATAGCCATTAGACGAATGCCTCAATGGAGAAATCACACAGCGAAATCTCCCTCTTCCCTGTGTGTGGTGAAACTATTCGCTCAAACCATAGCTGCACTGTCTCGCCTGGCAGCATGGTTGTCTGTGATGTGCCCCGAAAGAAGGTTACACCAGAAGGCGCTTGTGTGTTGCTCTGTGTAGTGATGGCTTTACCAAAACCCATTCGGTTGAAGTCTGCTGTTTGTGTGTTGGTTAGGTGTGCTATCACCATGATGTTTGATGGTGATGTGTTGGACACTGCTATGCAGTGGTAAAAAACACCGCCCATCAGGGTCTCTTTTCCTGTTAAGTCGGAAAGAGGCTGGCTGATGGGCGTGCCTGTTGGCTTACCCAAACCATTCACTGTCTCAAACAGTTTGAAAGTGGTCTGAGTGAGCATTGGTTTATGCTAAAGTAATGGAGAAAGCATCAATAGTTTCTGTTGCGCCTGACACCACATTGATGTTACTCACATTCATGTCAGCCCCAAATGTGCCAATAGAACCCTCAATGCGTGGCTCTGTTGTGCTTAGAACACCTGTGTCTGTCGATGACACCATGCGGAAATAGCCTGGTGTGCCTGTGGCTGCCGCAACGGCAGTCCAGTTTTCTGCGACCGCCTTGCTTAATGTACCTGCGACTGCCGCAGCTTCAAAGTTAAGCCCTGTGGCTGCAATCGTGAATGTTGCCAAGAGCGTGCCTGTGGGTGCATCATCGGGAGAGGCTGGTTGTGCCCCTGTGTACCACTCAATGCTGCCGCCATTCATCAATGTTGCCAAAGCCGAGCCAGTGAGCATGCCATCTCGTAAACCTGTCGAAAACTTAAATGCCATCTTAGTTTCTCCTTATAGTTCTTATTCCAACGCTAGGCGTGAAATTGTTAGGTGAAGGAGCAATACCTGCACCAAAAGCGATATATTGCAGCATACCATCTTGGTGTCTGATGACCCCAATGGTGTCCAATCCGAAGTCATACGCAACATTTGCTTCTGTTATGTTCTTCACAATACCTTGTCCGTCACCTACACAGATACCCAAGCTGGTGGTGAACACGGCTCTGTTGCCATCATCAAAACCGCTGGATGATGCCCCAATAATCCGTGCATTGTACGCTGTTATGCGGACGCTGTCTTCTGGTGAATCCCCACCAATGAAGTGCAGCTTGTCTGCGGAGACATACAGCCCACCATCCACAGCCAGCACCGATGTGATTCTCCCTTCAAACTGATAGAAATCTTCTGCAACATCAAACGCTTCCACTGAGAAAGGCGTTGAGTACATCAGGGCATTGCCCACAGCCATGTAAATCCTGCCATTGAATGCACATAGTGCAGAACCGCCATTGGGTGGTTCTGCCGCATACCTGTTGAATAGCGCCTCTGTCCGCAAGGTATCTGCTTGGAACACAGGTGGGACTGCATAGTATGTGTCACCATTCAGTTCGGTAGCATACAGTTGTTCGTTTGGCTGAACACCTGCATTGACGGTTCCCGTAGGGCTTGTTTGTAAGGTAACTGGTGGTGATGCAGCGCTCTCTATGCCTGTCAGTGGGTCAATATGGGTGCGGACAAGGCGTATCTCGTCTGTGCCATGCAAAGTGGTGGTGACAGCAGCAATGGCTGGTGGTGTGGTGACCCCCCACTTCCGCAAGGTGCTGCCTGCTAAGACCCAATTGCTCGCGCCATCTGTTATGTAAACTTGTCCTGCAACCTGCGTGTAGTGGTGACGGCGTGTAGATGTGGAGCCTATGGCGGTAGGTGTTCCGTTCCATAGCGATGTGAGTGTGCTGCCATTCACAAACAGGGTATAGCCATTCCCTGACCACAGTGAGTGCGCTGATGCGGTGGGGACAATCAGGCGCTTGCCTTTCCTTCTCCGCACGATGTTGTCTTGGCTTATGTCCACATTGGTTGCAGCAGACAGTGTGTCCAGTCCGCCGAAGGTTACTTTATTGTTGAGTGATTTGAATGCGCCAAACCTGACTGGTTCACGCGCCATCAGAAGAAGCTCGCTCTTGTCCTTCGCGGCTGCTTGTTACGCAAGACAACCTCTGCTGCTGCTGTCTTGCGTGCGCCGAAGTGACGCTCAAACAGTCGAGCTGCTTTGTCTGACAAATCCATATTGTTGGTTTCAGAATCCTGTTTCGCGTATGCGCGATGGCGCACCCAATGGAGGAGTGGTTCGTGGTACTGCACTGGTACTTCTGGGACATCACTATCTAAGATAAGCACGGTTGGTAGCCTGTAGACACTCAGGTCAAAAGTTGTTGCAACACTGGGTGACTTATCGAATATGAGGGTGTTGCCTGCCAGAGTGAACTGACGAGGCTCCCCTGCCTGAATGCCCCAACGAAGATATTCGATGTCTTCCTCAGTACGCTGTGTTAGTGCCATGAGCGGTGAGCCATGTACCCGAATACGGTGCAGTTGCAGAATATCCACTGGGAATGCGTACTGGTTCACGCCTATGGTTGCAGCAATAGTCACTCCATCGTCACGAATGTTCATTCCTCGCCGCACAGCCTCCGCCACCGCTTCATTGATGAAGCGGTCTAGCTCCGCATCTGACCACAAGAGGTCTGTTGCATTGGAGCCAGCAGCAAGGTCGTCCAGCTCAACCCTTGCTGCATCACGGAGTTCAAGAAGGTTCATTTAGCGCTTGCTTCTGCGAACGCTTCAATCATTTCTTTCTTTGTTTTCTCAGTGCTTAACTCAATACCCTGTTCAGCAGCAAGCTCAGCAATTTCTTTCTTTGTACTGTCCTCAAGTGATACAAACTCGCCGTCAATGACAACGCCTGACGCGTCCTGCACTTCCAGTAGTTCAAAGCCCTCAGGCACTGCTAACAGCTTTTTGAGGACGCTCTTGTCGGCAATGTCACACACATGGTTGCCGTTGCCATCATCAACGAATTTATATTCAGTGCCGTCAATGTCTACAATGGTTCCACCATCACGCATAATCAATGATTTAATCAGCATATACTCTCCTTATATGAAGAAAGCCCCTACGCTGTAGGGGCTTTCTTTGGTTTCTTATTCGCCTTGGCGGATATTGCGGTAAGACACTGTCAAACCAACGACCGTTCCTGCTGTGCCTCCGCCTACAGTGGAGGTGACTGTAGCCATCTGGTCAGTTACCTTACTCAATGCCTGAACGGCTGCTGGGTTGTTCATGCGGGCAATACCGTTCAATGCTGCGGCTGTGATTGCGAGCGCGGCTGTGCCAGCAATCGGGTCGGCAACCTCTGCGGAAGCAGAGCCAATCGCTGCGGAAGTGTCCACAGTTACATCAACAATGCGCGAGCCAGCAGGGACGATTGCCATTTCAATGATGTCGCCAGCAACCAACGGTGCTGCTAGAACAGCCTCGCCGCGAACAGCAACGACATCCATGTCGTCTGCTGTCGCCGCTGGCACTTTGTTCAAAATTAAGTTACTTTGAATAATAGCCATTACCTATCTCCTTATACTACTGGTGGGGCGAATGTATCAATCGCCATTACACCGAAATCCAAGCCATTAAAGGTTGTTTTCTTCACGCCGACAATGGAACTTGAGGTGACGACCAACTGATTACCGTTGTCACGAGTTTCCTCATTCCAATCAAAACGCATACCATTGCCTGTTGAGCCAAACGCAATACAGCCTGCTTGCGCTCCCATGAACAATGCGCGGGCTGTTGGTAGATTAGCACCTACGCCGCCGTTTGATTGGCGAATGATTGCTTGGTGCTCGTGGATAATAACACCGTTGTACATGCCCAAAGCACCTGTGAACAAAGGTGATTCCTTGCCCACTGCCGTAGCCAATGCACGCTGAATATCCAACCACTGACCAGCTGCCGTGTTTGTGCGTAGCTGGTACACCTGATAAGGGTGAAGAACCAGCACATAGTGCTTGCCACCTTCGATGTCGATAGGCGTGATGCGCGGAACATGCTGCGTACCACCACCCATTGTTTGCGCATGTGCAACCAAGCGGTCAATAACTGCCAAGGACATACCATCTGCATTGGTGATTGTTGCATTTGACAACGCAGTGCCGCCGAAGATGTGATGCTGTGCGTCTGGTGCAGCAAAGGCGTTTCCTGCAAAACCAGTGTAACTTGCTGGGTAGGAGAAATCTGCATTGATGCCACGGATACCTGACAGGTACATGAAGCACAGCTCATCAAGAGCCAATGCCCACTTGTCCGACAAGCGTGCTTTGGCAACGCTACGCAAATCGTGCAATGTGCGTTTGCGTGTCATACGACCACCAGCATTCGCACCGAAGCGCATCTGGTCAATAGTCAAGCTGTCAGTGGCAAAGGTGAGTGCTTCCTCATTGCCTTCCAAGATGTTATCGCCCTCTGTGGGCGCTTGGGTGAGCTGCAATGACAGGTCATAGCTGATTGCATCACCCGCATCCTTCTCTAAATCCTTTCGGATTAAGAAGGGCTGGTTTTCATCACCCATGAAACGCTTACCAAAATAAGACTTGCGAATCGTATCCACCGCAAGGGCGGCACTATACTTCTTAACAGCTTTCGGGTCATTGACCCCAATCCGTGTAATAGCCATGTGGACTATCTCCTTTCTAACCTATCCTTGGCTGTTATTGTCTGGTTCAGCGTTTCCTATGATAACTTCTCTCGGAGCATCAATGCCTAACCGCACCCTACGACCAGACTTTGCAAGCGGTCGAATCACCACTGTGTGGTCGCCCACAGTGACCCGAACAACCTGCTCCATCTGAATGTCGATGATTTTCATGCGCTCAAGTATTCGCGTTGTTGTGCAGGTGTCAATTTTTGCAGTGCCATTTCAAAGGCTTCGCCATCAAGCGCATCAAGGTCGGAGAACTTGTTGTCCGATGTCTCACCTTCCTTCGCGGAAGGTATGTCCGCCAATGTCTGTGTTGGTTTTGCTTTCTGTGGCTTGACCTTTGTATCTTTCTTCACCGCAGGGGTGAGTGCTGCGACATCCTTCACGGTCTGCTCGGCAGCCTTCACAAGTGCGTCAATGCCTGACAAGCTTTCTTCGCTTGCAATGAGGCGGTTGTATCTGGCGTGGAACAAGTCATACATTACTGGATTCTTTTCTTGGTCAAACTGCGGGTTACTGTTGAAGAAGGCGCTAGTTGTGTTTGCCCAGTCCTGCTTATCAAAGTGTGCCTGCATCTGCTTAGACTGCTCTGCGAGTACATTCTGCGCGTTGAGCTTGTTTGCCTCAGCCGTGTACTCGGCAAGCGTCAAGTCGCCAGCATCATACTTGTCTGCTAACTCTTTCAGTGCATCAGTGCTATCAACTGGTTCAACTACATCTGGTCGAACTACGGTCGCGATTGTCGGGATGACCACTTCTGGTAGCGGTGTATCCTCCGCACTTGGTTTGGTGGTGGTGTCGGTGGTGTCATCTTCTGCATCAGGCTCAGGTAGGTCGCTGGCTGGCTCAGTTTCATCATCAGCTGGTTTAATTTCATCAGCAGTTGGTTCATCCATGACCCCTTCACCGTTTTCGTCCAAGTTAATCTCAAGTGCCGCTAGTTCCTCGGCTGTTAGTGTATCACCATACTCAACTGACATATCTCAACTCTCCTTGTTGTGCAGTCCAAGACGCTCTGATGCGTCAAGGATGTGCTTTTGTGCTTCAACATCGGCTGATGTTGATAGCTTGCGTGCCTTCGCCTGCTCAGTGAGGAAGCGTGCCTGCCGCAACTTAGCATCCGCGTTGGTCTTATCAATCTCTGCCTGCTGCTCTTGTGTAGCCATAGCAGCCTGCTGCTCCTTCATCTGCTGCTTCTGCTGCTGTATCATTTGCATGTTCGGGTCAGCTTCATTGGCAGGCGGTGTTTGACCATTGAGCTCACGAATGCGTGCAACGATGGTGTCTTTGTCAGGAACATCTGACAGGTCAACAACAAGGTCGAGTAGGTTCAGGGCAACTTGTGGGTCAATGCGTGTGAGCATTTCCATCAAGCTGTCGAACATGCTCTGACGCATGGTCTCACGGAAGTCCTGCTGTGATACGCGAAACTTGGCTTTGGTCTCTGTGATGTTGTCCTCAGTGTTGATGTCCATGTAGCTGGTCATGCCGCTATGACTGGTCAACATGATGGTCTGCGGTTCATCATAGAACTGTTCAATCAAGGATAGCTGTATCTCACCCTGTAGTTGTAGGAAGATGCGGTAGTTGTCAAAAAGCTCCGCCGTCACCGTGCTGCCCTCGTTGTGTAGAGCATTCACAGCCTTTGACGACACGGCAGCTCCCTGCCCCATGTTACTGCTTGTCACGCCAGCGACCTTACTGATGGCATCGGAATCGTACTGCATGATTTCCATGTGCTGTGATGCAAGGTTACCACCTGTGTCCAAGTCAAAGCGTGCGCTACGCCGACCGTCAAGGCGTATCATGGCATCGGGGCGTGCAATCTCATCCTCAATAGCGCGCCAACCCTCAGGTGATGCCGCATCTGCCTCCGCGATAACTCGTGTGGTGGATAGCAAGTGCAGTGACTTGGAGTGCCGCTTGTTCAAATCCTCTTGTGCCCAGCGTGCGTTTCGCACAACACCATAGGGCATCCCATCTTTCTTCTTGCGGTAGGCAAAGCATGGTACGAATGGGAAACGGTTGTGGTGGTAGGGACTATTGCCACTGCCAAGCAGGATGTTCCCAGAAAACACCGCGTACTTCATGCGCATGGTGGTGGTTTCAGTGATAGATGCACCGTTCTGCACCTCTTGCTGCACATAATCATCACCCAAAGTGTCGCAGAAGCAACCGTTTTTCGGGTGGTTCATCTTGCGCAAGATGCTGGTATCGGCAGGTTCCCGATACCACGCCTCCACAATACGCACCATTTTGCGCTCTGCGAAGTCCCGCGTGAACTCAACACCCTGCAATGGCGTTCGACCTGTTGCCATGTCCTGTGCAACAGGTTCCTCAAAGCCAGAATCCTGTTGCACAGGGTCTTGGTTCACCATGCGCTCAAGCTGCTCTGCCTTATTGGGGTATAGTTTCTTAGCAATGTCCAAGTCCAACCACTTTGCGCGGAACACATAGCGGCAGTCTGACAGAGTGGGCGATGTGGACTGTGCATCAAACCAAATGTCGCGCCAGTCGGCGTACTTTATGAAATACTGCTCCTTGGTTGGGTCAGTGTGTATTCCCAATTCGACCCAGCCCACACCAGACACAAGCGCGTCCTTGAATGCCCTTGATGTTTCCATGGCTGCATAGGTGCTGTCGTTCAGGTACTTCACAAGCTTGGACTTTGCCAGAGCTGCTTTCGTGTCCTTTGGTTTGCCAGTGACAGGGATGACATGGTTCTCAAGCCGTGTTCGGCGTTCTGTACCAATGAGCCAGTTCACAGTTGGGGCAATCTCGTTCAAAACAAGCGGTGCTTGTCCACGCTCTGCCATTGCCTGCTTGTCTTCCTCACTCCACTGGTCACCGTCATAGAAAGCAGTGTCAATGGACTGCTCGTGCCGTGATGTGCCGCTGGCATACCGTGCGTTTTTCCACCATTCGTTGAGTTGTTTCAGTAAAGTCATGGTGGAAGCGTAGCGGCTGTTCAAGCAATGCGCCAGTTCGCGTGACGGCGTTGGCGTTTGCTTGCGGTGTTCGTGAAGTGATGCACCGTCTGCGCATAGGTCAATGCAAGGGCATCCGACTTATCTGGCGAAACAAGTCCACGCTTCTTCATATCCTTCTTGCTCTCCAGTATGGCGCGGTCTTGTTGGTTGAAGCAGTATTCAAGCGCAATCAACTGGTTAGCAAGGTCGTTGTCTTGTGGGAAGTCTAAGCCGTTGGTACATGCCTCGCGCAGTGTGTAGTACATCTCAGCACGCTTATTCGCATACTTCTCTGGGTCATCAGGTGATGATGCAAAGTTTATTTCCGTAACACGGTTGAACCCAAGCTGCTTCATTCTATCCACAACACCACCGCCTACACCGCCGCCATCAATGAAAGTAGCATCAGGCTGATGCTTTTCAATAGCTTGTGCCAACTTCTCCGCCACCTGCATGGTGTCCAAACCCTTGTATGTCTCCATTGGGAACACCTTCCTGCCCACGCGCAAGCAGAACACCGTGTCATCATCACCGAAACGCGCCACATCAACGCCGAGGATGCGTGCAGAATCGGCTATTGCCTCCTCAGGTAGGTCATACTCTAGGCAGTGGTCTACAATGTCCTTACTGAACAACTGGGAGCTTCCTGAGCGGGGGAACTCTCCACGGACGCGGACGCGGACGAAATCAGAGTCCTCCCCATAGTCATCTACCCAGTCCTGTATCTGGCGGTTGTCAGCCATTTTCGCCGTCCTTGAATCAACCTTGACGGTGTGCCAACGATGCGAGAAGCGATTGAAGCACTCATAGAAGCGCCCTGTGTTCCTGTTTGGGTTACCAAAAGCAAACCACATTGCACCAGGTGTGGTCATCGCACCCTCTGTCATCTCCCAAATGACAGGAATGATTCCTGATGCTTCATCAAAAACCACAAGCACATGCTCCTCGTGCGTTCCAGCAAACGCATCAGGG
>Ga0256829_1001569_pt1 | contig 18485 bp, 18 predicted proteins | sample 131447metaG_FD_185979 | JGI IMG/M metagenome (GOLD analysis project Ga0256829, IMG submission 185979) | Hydrothermal vent microbial communities from Lau Basin, Pacific Ocean - 131-447 | ecosystem: Environmental > Aquatic > Marine > Hydrothermal vents | place: Pacific Ocean: Lau Basin | collected...
ACTGATTGCCGCCCTGATCACCACATTATTGAAGGATGCTCAGCTATGAGCGACACACAGTTACAAGATAGTGTTACTACGGCCCACAGCACAGCAACCCCCGGTGAGTTGCTTTCTCGTCAACGCGAATCGCTGGGCGTCCCGCTGACGGATGCCGCCCGAGCACTGAACCTGCGCCCTGCTGTGGTGGATGGCCTAGAGCGCGATAATTACGAAGAGATTCCCGTCGCTGCGTATCGTCGCGGCTACTTGCGCGCCTATGCCAAATATTTAGGCATGGACGAACGTGTGGTGCTTGAAGCTTACCAGGTTCGCCACGGCACCCGTGATGCCGAACGCAAGGTGGCCCCGGTTACCGTGACTAAGCCGCCATCCAAAGTAGGCGCATGGCTCTTTAAGTTAGTCACTCTGCTGGTGATTGCCGGGCTGATTGCCGTGACGGTTGCTTGGTGGCAAAGCAGAGGTGGCAGCGAGCCGCCGAGCATCGGCGCCTCACCCGCTATGGAAGAGAACGAAGCGTTCATCAGCGAACCCGAGCCAGCTCCAGAGCCTACTCCGGTGGTCACACCTGATGAGCCCGCCGCAACGGAGGAGTTGACTAACGATGTGGTCAGCGGCGAGCCCGCCGACAGCGATATTCGCGATAGCAGTGCGCCCGCTGCTGACAACGATGAGCCAACCGCTGCCGCTAGCGACGAACCTGCGGCCCCGGCGGTTGACGCCGACGCAGCGACCGATGTAGCTGAGGCGCCTGCTGAAGAGGTGGCCAATGCCGCCCCCGCTGCTAACCCCAACTTGCTGGAGCTGACGTTTAACGAGCAGTCCTGGACAGAGATTTTCGATGCCAACAACCAGCGTGTGTTTGTCGGTCTACAAACCCCCGGCACTACCGCGAGCGTTGAGGGCGAACCGCCTTTTCGTTTAACCGTCGGCAACGCCACCGGTGTAGAACTGCGCTACCAAGGTGAGCTCGTCAACCTTGCCGAGCGCGCCGGTACCAATAACGTTGCCCGCTTTACCCTGGGAGAGTGACTCGTCTTATGCACGCCCCTTCTCCGATTAAACGCCGTCTGTCACGCCAAATTCATGTTGGCAATGTGGCCGTGGGCGGCGATGCGCCGATTTCCGTACAGAGCATGACCAACACCAATACCCTGGATGTGGACGCCACCGTCGGCCAGATCCAGCAGTTGGAAAAAGCCGGAGCAGATATCGTACGCGTCTCTGTGCCGGATATGGACGCCGCTGAAGCCTTCGGCAAAATCAAGCAGCGCGTAGCCATCCCCCTCGTTGCCGACATTCATTTCGATTACAAAATCGCCCTGCGCGTCGCTGAGCTAGGCGTTGACTGTCTGCGCATCAATCCCGGCAATATTGGCCGGGAAGATCGCGTACGCGCTGTGGTAAGCGCCGCCCGCGACCACGGTATTCCAATCCGTATCGGGGTGAACGCCGGGTCGCTGGAAAAAGATCTGCAAAAGAAGTACGGCGAGCCTACGCCCGCCGCGCTGGTTGAGTCTGCCATGCGCCATATTGACCACCTGGACCGCCTCGATTTCCAGGAGTTTAAAGTCAGCGTGAAAGCGTCTGATGTGTTTATGGCGGTGGCCGCTTATCGCGACCTTGCCACCCGCATCGAGCAGCCGCTGCACCTGGGTATCACCGAAGCAGGCGGCCTGCGTTCGGGCACAGTGAAGTCCTCCATTGGCCTAGGCATGCTGTTGATGGACGGTATCGGCGACACCATCCGCGTCTCGCTGGCTGCCGACCCGGTGGAAGAGATCAAGGTCGGGTTCGACATGCTCAAGAGCCTGAAGCTGCGCGCCAAGGGCATTAACTTCATCGCCTGCCCCAGCTGCTCGCGACAGAACTTTGACGTCATCAGCACCATGAACCAGCTTGAAGAGCGCCTGGAAGATGTGATGACGCCGCTGGATGTCTCGGTGATTGGCTGTGTGGTCAACGGCCCCGGCGAAGCTAAAGAGACCGATATCGGCCTAACCGGCGGCTCACCCGCCAACTTGGTCTACATCGATGGCAAACCGGCGAGTAAGCTGCGCAACGATCATCTGGTAGATGACCTGGAAAAGCTGATCCGCGACAAGGTACGCCAGAAAGAGCAGCAGCAAGAGAACATGATTGCACGCAGCGTTTGACACCTGCGTTGCCTGCAACAGGCGGCACGCCTTGCGCCTCGCGCTGCCGCCCAGACAAGGAGTTTTCATTGAGCAAGTCCGCCGCTAAAAAGATTCAAGCCATCCGTGGTATGAACGACCTATTGCCCAGCGACAGCCCTCGCTGGCAATTTTTTGAGGGCAAAGTACGCCAATTGATGCACCGCTACGGCTTCGATGAAATTCGTACGCCAATCGTGGAGCAAACCGCGCTGTTTGCCCGCTCGATTGGCGAAGTCACCGATATCGTCGAGAAAGAGATGTACACCTTCGACGACCGCAACGGTGACAGCCTGACGCTGCGCCCTGAAGGCACCGCCAGCTGCGTGCGGGCGGCAATGGAACACGGCTTGCTGCATAACCAAACCCAGCGGCTTTGGTACCAAGGGCCGATGTTCCGCCACGAACGGCCTCAGAAAGGGCGTTACCGTCAGTTTCACCAAGTGGGCGTGGAAACCTACGGCTTTGATGGCCCGGACATTGATGCCGAAGTCATACTGCTCTCGGCACGGCTATGGCAAGAGCTTGGCTTGATGGAGCACGTCACCCTGGAGCTGAACTCCCTGGGTTCCGCTGAAGCACGGGCGGCCTACCGAGACAAACTGGTGGCCTACTTTGAGCAGCACCAAGACGTTCTCGATGAAGACTCCAAACGACGCTTAACCAGCAATCCGCTGCGCATTCTGGACTCCAAAAACCCGGATATGGCCGAGATGCTCAACGCGGCCCCGCAGTTGATGGATCATCTGGACGATGAGTCCCGCGCGCATTTCGAGCAGCTCAAAGCGATGCTGGATGCCGCCGGTATTCCGTACGTAGTCAACCCGCGCTTGGTGCGCGGCCTGGACTACTACTGCCGCACGGTGTTCGAGTGGACCACCACTGCGCTGGGCAGCCAGGGCACCGTCTGTGCCGGTGGCCGCTACGATGGTCTGGTCGAGCAGCTTGGTGGCAAACCCACGCCTGCGGTGGGCTTCGCCATGGGGATCGAGCGCCTGGTACTACTGCTGGAAACGCTCAACTTGGTACCTGATGAGGCCCTAGGCGGCTGCGACGCTTATCTAGTGCCGATGGATGACAGCGCCACCGTGGCAGCTCTCACCCTGGCAGAACAGCTGCGCAGCGCACTGCCCGACCTGCGCCTGCAGCTGCACTGCGGCGGCGGCAGCTTCAAGAGTCGCATGAAAAAGGCCGACAAGAGCGCCGCGCCGGTGGCAATTCTGCTGGGTGAGGATGAGCTCGCCAACCAAACCGCCACACTGAAGTTTCTGCGCGATGACCGCGAGCAGCAGCAGGTGGCCCAGGCAGCGTTGGCCGAGACGCTTCGCGAGTTACTGCCTAACCTACCGTCTCATTAACGTAACTGCCCCCAGCGATGCCTGGGGCGGATGAACACTCGTTAGCCGCAAAAGCGGCTGACCCATGAAACAGGAGGCCGCCCGTGGCGGAGCTGAGAAGCGAAGAAGAGCAGCTAGAAGTCGTCAAACGCTGGTGGAAAGAGAACGGGACCTCGCTCATTGCCGGTGCCGTTCTCGCTGCGGCGGGCGTCTTTGGTTGGAACGCATGGCAGAACTACCAAGAGGGTAAGTCAGAGGCAGCTTCTGCCCGATACCAGCAGCTCATCAACATGACCGCTGGCACCACCTTGGAAGGGGATCAGTTAAGCGCGGCACAAACGCTGATTGATGAGCTCACCGACGACTACGGCAACACCCTGTATGCCGAACTGGCACAGCTGCTGGAGGCCCGCCTGGCCGTGCAGGAAGGCGATCTGGCCGCGGCCAAGCAGGCACTGCAGGACGTGGCCAGCAACTCCTCACGCCGCTATGTGCAAAGCCTGGCATGGCTGCGCTTGGCACGCATTGAAGTGGCTGAAGGTAACCCGGAAGCCGCGCTAGCGCTTCTTGATCAGCCTATTTCCGATGCGCTGGCCGCTCAACAAGCCAACGTGCGAGGCGATGCTTTCCTGGCTCAGAACCAGCCAGAGCAGGCTCGCGATGCATGGCAAACCGCGCAGTCTATCGCCCAAACGCAGAACCAGCCGCTTTATGGCGTGCAGCTCAAGCTCGACGATCTCGGCGCCGAGGAGGCGACACAGTGATAACGACTAGCCTGTCAAAACCGCTTTTTTCTAAACATCTGATGCGCACCACGCTCGGCGCCATGGCGCTGGCGCTATTGGCTGGCTGTGCCAGCAAAGGTGAGCCAGCGTTCACGCCCAAAGAGCTGCGCAGCTTTGATGAAACCTCTTCGCTGGACAGCGTTTGGGGTCGCCGCGTTGGCGATGGCTTTGGCCCCGCTCGCTACCCCATCGCCCCATCCCGTGAAGGCGATACGGTCTTTGCAGCAGACACCAACGGTCTAGTGGCCGCGTTCAATGCCAACAGCGGCGAGCGTGAGTGGGAAGTCGAGCTGGATACCCCTATTTCTAGTGCGCTGAACGCGATTGCAGGCCAGGTGTACTTGGGCACCCGCAACGGTGAAGTGATTGCCCTCGACCAGCGCGACGGTAGCGTTGCCTGGCGTTCGCGGGTCACCAGCGAAGTACTGGCAGCTCCGCAAGCCAACCAGCAGCTACTGCTGGTTCAGAGCGTGGACGGCCAAATTACCGCTCTGGATCGCGCTAGCGGCGAAGAGCGCTGGGTGTATACCAGCTCGCAGCCTGCCTTGACGCTGCGTGGTACCGGAACGCCAATGGTCATCGACCCGGTCACCTTCGTGGGCTTGGCCAACGGACGCCTGGCGACGCTGGACAACCGCAGCGGCCAGCCCCTTTGGGAAATGCAGATTGCCACACCACGTGGCCGTAGCGACGTTGAGCGCCTAGTGGACCTGTCTGGCCAGCCAGTACTTAGCCCCGATGGCCTCCTGTTCGTGACTAGCTACAACGGCCGTGTGGTTGCGCTGGAAGCGACCCGTGGCGGTGTGCTGTGGGAAACCAACCTCTCCAGCCGCCACACGCCGATTCTGGTGGGCGACTTCTTATTTGTGGTCAGCGACGACAGCCACATCGTTGCCTTGGACGCCAACAGCGGCCAAGAGATCTGGCGTAACGATGACCTGGAAGATCGCTGGCTCACCGCCCCCGCCTTTGCCGATGGCCGCATCGTCGTGGGTGATTTTGAGGGTTATGTCCACCTCATCGACGCCCGCGAAGGCAACCTGGTCGGCCGCACCCGTATCGATGATTCGGGTATTAGCGTGCGCCCGGTGACTGAAGGCAGCACCATTCATGTCCAGGCCAACAATGGTCGCCTGGAAACCCTGGAAGTAACTCCATGACACCCGTCATTGCATTAGTCGGTCGCCCCAATGTGGGCAAATCGACGCTGTTTAACCGTCTGACCCGCTCGCGCGATGCGCTGGTGGCAGACTTTCCTGGCCTGACCCGTGACCGTAAATACGGTAACGGCATGCTGGGTGGAAAGGCGTACACCGTCATCGATACCGGCGGTATCAGCGGTGACGAAGAAGGCATCGATGCCGCGATGGCCGAGCAGTCCCTCGCGGCCATCGACGAAGCCGATATCGTGCTGTTCCTGGTCGATGCCCGCGCCGGGTTGAACGTCGCCGACGAAGCGATTGCCAACCACCTGCGCGTCAACCAGAAAAAGACCTGGCTGGTGGTCAACAAGACCGACGGCCTGGAAGAGCACTCGGCCATGGCCGATTTCTGGAAACTGGGCCTGGGTGACCCGTGGCCGATTGCCGCCGCTCATGGCCGCAACGTATCGCTGCTGATTGATACGGTGCTTGAACCCTTCCCCGAACGGGATGCCAGCATTCCTGCCGATACAGGCAGCAAAGGCATTCGCATTGGCGTGATTGGCCGCCCGAACGTGGGTAAATCTACGCTGGTCAACCGCCTGCTCGGTGAAGAGCGCGTGGTAGTATTCGATGAAGCGGGCACCACCCGCGACGCTATCGAAATCCCTTTCGAGCGCAACGGCAAGCCGTACGTGCTGATCGACACCGCCGGCATTCGGCGGCGTAAGAACGTGCGTGAAATCGCCGAAAAGTTCTCGATCATCAAAACGCTGGATGCGATCAAAGAGAGCCACGTGGCCGTCATGGTATTGGACGCCCGCAGCGGCTTGGTTGAGCAGGACCTGCACCTGCTGGACTACGTGCTCACCACAGGGCGTGCGTTGGTACTGGCGGTCAACAAGTGGGACGGGCTGGAGAGCGAAGCCAAAGAGAAGATGCGCGCCGACATCAAGCGCCGTCTGGGCTTTGCCGACTACGCCGAGCTGCACTTTATTTCCGCGCTGCATGGCACCGCAGTGGGCGACTTGTACCCCTCCATTGAGCGGGCGTTTAACGCCGCCAACGCGCACTGGTCGACCAACCGTCTCACCACGCTGCTGCAGGATGCGGTAAGCCAGCATCCGCCCCCCATGGTCAACGGCCGCCGCATCAAGCTGCGTATGGCTCACCAGGGTGGCAGCAACCCGCCGATTATTGTGGTGCATGGCAACCAGACGGCATCGCTGCCTGAGGCTTATCGTCGCTACCTGACCAACACCTTCCGTAAAGTGTTGAAGGTGCGCGGCACGCCGATGCGCTTTGAGTTCCGGTCGGGCAACAACCCGTTCGATAACATGGCGGGCGCCAGCGATAAAGAGAAAGCCAAAAAGCGCGAGCTTAACCGTACCAAAGAGGCGCGCAAAAGCCGCCGTTAAGCGCGGCACTTTGCTTCCCCGCCCGTTGTATACGCAGCGGGCATTTTTGTTGGCACTACCACCGAATCTACTTGACAGAGCCCCCCTCCCGCCCTCAAATAGCGACGCTTTTCGTCACCTGCTCGACCGATCCTTTCTTATCAACACTTGCCCTTCTTAGGAGGGACGTACATGCACTACGCTTTTCGTCGCGGACGCGGCTTGGTTTTACTGCTGCTGGCGAGCCTGCTAACCGGCTGCTTGGCGTTGCCTCAAACAGGGTTGTTTGCGTTTCGTCTGGCGGTCACATCGCTGGGGATTGAGGACGTACGCATTGGCCCTTACAGCGTCAATGCTGGATTGGACACCAGCGATCTATCGAGCTTTCTGGCCTCTAGCCTGGGTGCTGGCAGCTTGCCGGTGCAAGCCACCCTGGCGATGGGGCTTGGCCTGCCCGCTGGCATGCCTCCGGTGGAGATGTCGGGCTTTCGCTGGACGCTGGACATGCCCGGCGTAGACCCAGTGCAAGGCAATTATGGGCAGAACGTTACCCTCACGTCTGGGGAAGACGCCAATCTCCGCCTGCCGGTGGCCTTTGATGTTCTAGCTGCAGACCACCAGCAAATGACGCCAATGCTAGAGCTGGCCAGCCAACTCGCCAGCCAAGGGGAGCTGCCTGCAGGCAGTGAACTGGCCATTACTCCAGGGGATTTGCGCGGCCTGGGCATGACACTGCCCGCTGGCCTGCTCACCCCGACCATTCGCTTGAACGTGGGCGCCGACGGGCAGCTCATCCCCCAACGCTAAGTCTTGCCAAGCGCGCTACTCACCGCGCTCATGAAGGCGTTTGCGGCCTACGTAGTGGGCCGCAAACTGCCACGCTGTCCGGCCGCTGCGCCCACCGCGTAGCGTGGCAAAACGTACCGCCTCCGCACGGGCGGCCTCATCCCACTCTTGCTGTCCACCAATACGACTCACCCAGTGTTCGCACACTTCAAGATAGGTGGCTTGGCTAAACGGATGAAAGCCTAACCACAGGCCGAAACGGTCTGACAGCGAGATTTTCTCTTCCACCGCATCGCCGTGATGCAACTCCTCCCCCACCAACCGTGAACCGCTATTGTCATCCATCGACTCCGGCAGCAGGTGACGACGGTTCGAGGTCGCATAGAGCAGTACGTTATCTGGTGGCCCGGTCAGCGCGCCGTCTAGCACGCTCCTGAGCGCCTTATACGCGTCATCGTTACCCTCGAAGGAGAGATCGTCACAGTACACTACGAAGCGATGCGGCTGATCCCGCAGTTGTTCCACTAGCAGCGGCAGACTCGATAGATCATGTCGGTCAACCTGGATCAGCCGTAACCCCTCTGTGGCCAGCGAGTTGAGCAGCGCACGTATCACAGACGATTTCCCGCTACCTCGTGAGCCCCAGAGCAGCGCATGGTTAGCTGGCAGCCCCTGCAAAAATGCCCGGGTGTTATCGACCAACGCCAGCTTTTGGCGCTCAATGCCTAGCAGGTCGTCCAGCGTCATGGTGTCTCTCGGCGGTACCGGCACCAACCGCCCGCCCAGTGGGTGGCGCTGCCAGATGGCCGCGACATGGGTGTTCCATTCCACCGGCGTAGGCGCAGGCGGCAGCCAGTGGTCGACATGATCGAGTAACCGCGCTAGGCGCTGGCTTAATTCAGCATCCATCGACATCCCCGGAGTAAGTTACGATAAGGGTTGATTTACCACTAACAGTGGTTATTAACCAGCGCGAAAAACCGCTTACTTTTAGTGAGCGGATGGATAGCGCGGCATCCGCAGGATGCCCTTGCTGACGTTTTGTACAGTGCTATACTACGCACGTCGACACGACCTACCGAGGGGCACTCGGAAAGTGACGTCTGTGGAGACAATGTGAGACCTGGGGGATATGAGTTGGTTCGCCACCGTAAAAATCCCCACCGTGGGACTTTTACGGCGATAACCAAGCCATTCCCTCGGGCAATCGTCTTGGAAACAGAAACCAGGAAGGTAACAACCTGGGAATCCTCTTCCTTTCCGTCGCCAGACGGCAGCGCAAGTTGAGGGAAGGGAGGATGTCAACTTGTGTGCAAGGATCCCCACTCGTCTATAAGGAAACTATCTATGCGTTGGCTTCGCCCATTAGCGGTTACGGCGCTCTGCGCCTCAATCGCCGCCTGTACGACCTCCCCCACCGGTCGCTCGCAGCTATTGCTGCTCTCTGATAGCGAGCTGAACGAGATGGGCCGTCAGGCGTTTACCCAATATCAGCAGGAACTGCCCACAGCGGGTCAGGCAAGCCAGCGCTATGTGCAGTGTATTGCGGATGCCATTGTGGCAGAACTGCCTGCCGAGCAGCAGCAGTTAGACTGGCAAATCCGGGTGTTTGAATCCGAGCAGCCCAACGCCTTTGCACTTCCTGGCGGCTACATGGGTGTGAACACGGGCATGCTGGATATTGCCACAACCCAGGACCAATTAGCCTCTGTGATTGGTCATGAGATTGGTCACGTGCTGGCCAACCACGCCAATGAGCGCGCCTCAACCGAGAGCGCCACGTCATTAGGCCTATCGGTACTCTCCAGCACCTCCGGCATGCAGTCCGCCGGTGGCCAGCAGCTGATGGGGGTACTCGGCATGGGCGCTCAGTACGGCATCGTACTACCATTCTCCCGCGCCCATGAGAGCGAGGCCGATGTGATTGGCCTAGACCTCATGGCCCAAGCAGGCTTCAACCCACGTGAAAGCGTCACTCTGTGGGAGAACATGCAGGCAGCCACCGGCGGCGGCGCGCCCCCCGTATGGATGTCGACCCACCCCGGGCAAGGCCAGCGCATTCAGGGCCTCCAAGCCAACATGGATCGGGCACTGACGAGTTATGAGCAGGCCCGCAACAACGGCCGCACTCCCAACTGCCCGCGTCCATAGCGGCGCTTAGAGGTTTCGATGATCCGTTTGGGTTTACTGCTGTTAGTCCTGCCGATTTTAGTACTGCTGGGCGTCTATTTTTGGGAGCTGGGGGACGTTCGCGCCTGCCAGCTTGAGGGCGGCTACTGGAACTATCTGGAAGGAGCTTGCTACGATACGCCACAACCTTTTGTGTCGTGGCTGCAGCGCTCGCCGCTGCTGGTGAATGGCGGCATGCTGTTATCCGTGGTGGGGCTGGTGATGTGTATGGTGGGGTTTTATACCAAACCGCGTTAGCCCAAGCACAACCTGAATGGGGGCGTTCGCCCCCATTGCCTCAACTATCTCCTATCCCCCTACCGGCTAATAGTTGAGCGATTGCCGCAGCAGCGTGCGCACGCTGGCCGTTTCAGGCCGCACGTTGCGCCATAGAAAAAACGACTCGGCGGCTTGCTCGACCAGCATTCCCAAACCATCCAGCAGCTTGGCGCCTCGCGGCCCTGCCCACTGTAGAAACACCGTCGGCTCTGAACCGTACATCATATCGTAGGCCCAGGCACCTTTGGCAAACAGCGTCTCCGGCAGCGGCGGCAGCTCGCCTGATAGGCTGGCACTGGTACCGTTAATCACCAGATCAAACTGCCCGTCGATGGATGCTAAACCGCCGCCCTGGATATTGCCCAAGTCGGCAAACGCTTGGGCCAACTGCTCGGCTTTCTCTGCCGTGCGGTTGACGATAACGACCTCACTGGGCTGCTCCGCCAGCAGCGGTTCCAATACGCCACGCACCGCGCCGCCTGCGCCGATGACCAGCACACGCTTACCCGCCAGAGGGACGCGGTGATAGGCCAAATCCCGCACTAACCCGATACCGTCGGTGGTATCGCCATAGGTACGCCCGTTACCGCCCACAATCAGCGTATTCACCGCCTGCGCGCGCTTGGCGCGGTGGCTCAGGGTATCGCAAAGCGCAAAGGCATCGCCTTTGAAGGGAACGGTCACGTTGGCACCACGGCCACCATCGGCGATAAACGCCCGCCATGCGTCGGCAAACCCCTCTACCGGCGCCAGCTCGGCGGTGTAACTCATGGCCTGATGAGTCTGGCTGGCAAACTCACCGTGGATCAGCGGCGATTTAGAGTGTTTGATTGGGTTACCAAACACACAGTAGCGGTCAGTCATCGAAGCTCCTTAGGCGTTGTTCTGCTGGGTGGCCTCGGCCAACCAATCGCGTGGCACCAAATAGTCGTGCAGTTGCGCTTCACGGCTGCCCGGCTCGGGAGTGAAAGCGTACTCCCAACGGGCCAGCGGCGGCATGGACATCAGAATGGACTCCGTGCGCCCGCCGCTTTGCAGGCCAAACAGCGTACCCCGGTCCCACACCAGATTGAACTCCACGTAGCGGCCGCGGCGGTAAAGCTGGAAATCACGCTCGCGTTCGCCCCACGCGTCCTGCTTGCGGCGCTCGACAATGGGAAGGTAAGCATCCAGAAAGCTATCACCCACCGCGCGCTGAAACGCAAAACACTCTTCAAAGCTGCCTTCGTTCAAGTCATCAAAAAAGAGTCCGCCGACGCCACGGGTCTCCTCGCGGTGCTTCAGATAGAAGTAGTCGTCGCACCACGCTTTGTAGCGCTCGTAAACGCCCTCACCAAAGGGCGCGCAGGCCTCGCGGGCCACTTGGTGCCAGTGCACCACATCTTCAAACACCGGATAGTAGGGGGTTAGGTCAAAACCGCCACCAAACCACCACACCGGCGGCTCACCCTCTTTTGCGGCAATAAAGAAGCGAACGTTGCCGTGGCTTGTCGGCACATTGGGGTTTTCAGGATGCATCACCCAGGAGACTCCCACCGCGTGGAAGCTGCGCCCGGCTAGCTCGGGCCGGGCAGCAGTCGCAGACGGCGGCAGCTGCGCACCGTGGACATGGGAAAAGTTGACGCCGCCTTTTTCGAAAATAGCGCCCGACTCCATCACCCGCGAGCGGCCTCCGCCGCCCTCTTCGCGCTGCCAGCTATCCTCTTTGAACGCGGCCCGCCCATCGGCGGCAGCAAGCCCTTCACAGAGGCGCTCCTGAAGGTCGAGAAGGTACGCTTTAACGTCGTCTAGGTGCTCGTGGGCCACGGTAACTCCTGGTGAGGTGAATCGTGAATCGTGAATCGTGAATCGTGAATCGTGAATCGTGAATCGCTGACAGTGTGACGAAGCCGAGCGGCTAGTCACGCATCACTTTGCCGGTCACTAAATCGCGGATGGTGCTGGGTTTGGCATTGCCGCCCAATTCGCCCGCCACGATGGCGGCTACGTCATCGCCAAAGATCGTGGCGACTTCTTCCGCGCTCATAGCGGGCGGATCGCCTGCACGGTTAGCGGAAGTGGAGACGAGCGGCCCGCCAAACGCTTCGCACAGTGCTTTCATCAGCGGATGGTCGGTGACGCGTAGCGCCACGCTTTGATGAGCGCCGCGTACTAGGCCGTGGCTGCGACCATTGTCCGGCACCAGCCAAGTATTCGGGCCTGGCCAACTGGCCGCCAACGGCGCATGGAGTTCCAACGGCAACTGGTTCAACCAGGGCTGAAATTGCGCGATACTCGCCGCCACCAAAATCACGCCCTTGGCCGGGTCGCGCTCCTTCATACGCATGAGATGCGCCAGCGCTTCGTCGTTATCGGGGTCACAGCTTAACCCCCATACCGCTTCGGTGGGGCAGGCAATCACACCGCCTTTACGCAGCGCGCTCACCGCCGCTTTCACGTCAACCGCCGGTTTCATAGACGCTCCTGATAAGCTCTCAGCCAATCACAAAATTGAGTTTGCATCTTACCATGGCGCTGCCAGCCGCACCCAACCACCCGCCTGCTGCGTCACTTTGCCATCCAGCTCCAGCATCAATAGCCGCTGCTGGCACTCGCTGACCGAGATACCGGTGCTCTGCACCAACACATCAATGGGGGTAGGCGATGGGCCTAAGGCGTCTAACAGATTATCCGCCGACGGTAATTCAACACTCGGTTGATGAGCCAACGGCTCATCGGCTGCAACTGCTAGCGGCGCAGGCACAAAGCGCGACACCCAATGCTGTAACTCTTCGAGAATATCGTCCACATGGCGTACCAGGGTGGCGCCACTACGCAACAGTTGCAGGCAGCCACGAGCCTGGACATTGTGTAGCGAACCCGGCAGCGCAAACAGCTCGCGACCCTGCTCTAGGGCGAGGCGGGCGCTGACGAGCGAGCCACTCTTCTCGGCTGCTTCAACCACTAAAGTGCCTAGCGAAAGGCCCGTTACAATTCGGTTGCGCCGGGGGAAGAAGGCCGGACGGGCCACGGTGCCTGGTGGATGCTCAGAGAGCAGCAAGCCGCCGGGTAGCGTACTGAGCTGTTCATACAAATCACGATGGCGGGCGGGGTAGATGACATCAATACCACAGCCAAGCACGGCAATGGAGCTTCCACCTGCGGCGAGCGCCGCACGCTGAGCCACCCCATCCACACCCAGCGCCATCCCGCTGACAATGCACCAGCCTCGGTTGGCCAACTCCCGGGCAAACGCCTGGGCATGTCCACTCCCTTCCGACGTTGGGCGACGAGTACCTACCATGGCAAGGCCTGGGGCCTCTAACGCGCGAAGATCGCCCTGGGCCCATAGTACTGCTGGCGGGTCAGGAAGTTGGCTTAAAAGGTCTGGCCATGCAGGATGGTCGCGGTGAAGCAGATGGCGGTTGGGGCCTTCTTGTAACCAGGAGAGGGTGTCATTGACCGTTTGTTGCAGCGGGCTGCGTTCTGGCTGCGCCAGCCACAATCGCAGGGCATTGGCGGCATTGCTGGGCAAAGTCGCTAGCCACCCTTGTGGCCATTGCGGCTTGCGCGCCACCATTTGCGCAATCCGCGCAGCGCCCATACCGGGCAAAGCATTTACCGCCAGCCACTCCTTAGCGTCCATAGAGCTCCCCTTATATCAAATCTTGATGCACACCTTAGCGCGTCGGCGTGTGTACACTATCTCCCACTGCCAGCACCCTTGAGGCCTGCATGACCAAGGCGTAACTCATATGATTATAGGGCCTGAACACCATCACCAATCCTGCCTCGGTATTGGGCAACCGCAGCAGCTCTTGGGTACGTGGGTCAATTACCAACTCCCCTTGCTGGTCTACGCGCAATACATGGCCCGGCTGTAGGCCGTCTTGCGTTCCCAGGTCCAGTGCCACCACTTGCAGCCGCCCAATAAATCGTACTCCGCCCGGTACCGCAACAATCTGGCCCGACACGTTATTCAACGGTGCACGGGGAACAAAGGCATCGCTTAGCTCACGATCTTCTAGAGGCAGCAGGATGTCGTTATTACGCACTTCTTGGTAGGCGCTAAGCACTTCGATGCGAGCAATATCGCCCTCGCTGCCCAGGTAGCGCGCCTCGCCAATATTGATCAACTCATCGCCCAACAGTGCGCCATTGGCTGATACATAGGGCTCGCCTGGATGGTAGATGCCCAGGCGCGTTCTGGCGGGTACGCTGCCACGCACGTACAGGGTATCGCCTGCGCCGCTAATCAAGCGCTGGTTATCGCCGCCCACCACATACGCAAGCTCCTGCGGGCTCTCTCCTGGCTCCACCACGCGATGCTCCCGTAGAAAGGCGCGCACCACCTCCATCGGAATAGGAGTAATCGCCTCTCGTTTAGGCACTGTACGCATCTGCGGCGAGAGCTTTACGACCCCTTGGCCCCGCTCCACAGAAAGGCATGGTTGGCCTTGGCATGTCCCCAATACCAGCACATCGCCGGGGTAGATAAGGTGCGGGTTACGAACTTGCGGATTCGCCTGCCATAGCGAAGGCCACTGCCAGGGCGAGCGTAAATAACGGGCGGAGATATCCCACAGCGTGTCGCCAGGCACTACTTCGTAGCGCTGTGGCGCATCGTTGCGCAACCCTTCCACGGCTAAGGCTGGCTGGCTGACCGACAGCACCCACATTAAGAGCACGCCAAAGACGCTATAATAAAGAGGCTTTAGAGCCACCATCCGATTCTCCCCGGGCAGTCGTTGGTGAAGCGGTTTAAGGGGCTGCACGGTGTCGCGCGTGCCCAGGATCGCTATCAGCATGATATAGTGGTCAATAGTAAAGTAGTTAGGCTCGCCGACACAGGTGGCAGCCAGCTCATCTTAAAGACTCAGCATAACGGTGATTGTAACGCCATGGCCAAACTTCCTATTCTCGAATTCCCCGACGAGCGCCTGCGCACCAAGGCGGTACCGGTGGAAACCGTTGACGACGAGGTCCGCCAGCTCGTCGACGATATGTTGGAGACCATGTACGACGCGCGCGGCATCGGCCTTGCCGCAACGCAAATCGATGTCCATCGCCGCGTGGTGGTGATGGATGTCAGCGACGATAACTCCCAACCGCTGGTGCTGATTAACCCGCGCTACGAGCCCATTGGCGATGCCAAAGAGCCGCTCTCCGAGGGCTGTTTGTCGATCCCTGAATACTACGCTGAAGTGCCGCGCTACCTGAAAGTGAAGCTCAACGCGCTGGATCGTAACGGTGAGCCCTACGAGCTGGAAGCAGATGGCCTACTGGCCCATTGCATTCAACATGAGTACGACCATCTGGAAGGCGTACTATTTGTGGATTACCTCTCACCGCTCAAGCGCGACCGGGTGATGAAAAAAATGCAAAAGCGCCACAAGCTGATGAACGACGCCTAACCGGCACCTCATCACCTGGCCACTGGCCGAGCTGACACGCTGCCCGCAGGCACTCGCCTGTAACAACAGCGCTGCCTCTCGGCCTTTGTGCGTTTCATAGATGGCACTTTCTCTCTTAAGGGCTCTCCACCATGTCACCGTTACGCGTTGTTTTTGCTGGCACGCCAGACTTCGCCGCCTCCAGCCTTGCTGCCGTTCTCGACAGCGAACACGAAGTGGTGGCGGTTTACACCCAACCCGACCGCCCTGCTGGACGCGGCCGCAAGCTCACGCCCAGCCCGGTCAAACAGCTAGCACAAGAGCACGGGCTGCCGGTGGTCCAACCCGCCAGTCTCAAAGACGCCGATGATCAAGCCGAACTGGCGGCACTGAACGCCGATGTGATGGTCGTCGTCGCCTATGGGCTGCTGCTACCCCAAGCGGTGCTGGACACGCCGCGCCTAGGCTGCATTAACGTGCACGCCTCGCTGCTGCCCCGCTGGCGCGGTGCGGCGCCGATTCAGCGCGCCATTGAAGCGGGCGACAGCGTCTCCGGTGTGACCATCATGCAAATGGATGCGGGGCTGGATACCGGCGCCATGCTGTATGAAGTGCGTACCCCAATTACCTCCCGCACCACCGGTGGCGACCTCCACGACCGGCTGGCCATTCAAGGTGCTAATGCGCTGATCCACGTGCTGGACAACCTCGACAACGGCAGCCTAGAGGCAACGCCTCAGCCGGAAGAGGGCGTGACCTACGCCGCCAAGCTCAGCAAGGCCGAGGCCGAGCTAGACTTTAGCCAGCCCGCCGAGCAGCTGGCGCGCAAAATCCGCGCCTTCAACCCGTGGCCGGTGGCTTGGTGCACGCTAGGTAACGACCGCCTGCGCCTACTCATGGCCAGCGTCGAGCAAGGTGAACAGCCGCCATCGCCCCCCGGTACGCTGTTGGAACATGGCGATGATCACCTGCGTATTGCCTGCGGCGAACAAGGGCAAGAAGTGCTGTGTGTCAGCCGTGCCCAGCTACCTGGCGGCAAAGCGATGGCGATACGCGACTTATTAAACGCCCGCCAAACCTCACTCACCGTCGGCGTTCGCCTTGGGCAAACCCCGCAAGGAGCTAGCCAATGAGCCAGCAACGCCCAGCCAAAGGCGGCAGCGGCCTAGATGTCCGCGCAGCCGCTGCCCGTAGCCTCGTCCCGGTTCTCACTGATAAAGGGTCGCTGGCCAGCTTGGATGAACATAGCGTAGTGGCCCGAGACCGTGGCCTGCTGAAAGAGCTCTGTTACGGCACCTGCCGCCGCCTTCCACGCCTAGAAGCACTGGCTAGCCAGCTCCTCAAACAGCCATTTAAAAAGCGCGATGCCGATATCCACGCTCTGCTGCTGGTAGGTATTTATCAGCTGCTTTATATGCGCATTCCTGCCCACGCAGCGGTAGGAGAAACCGCCGGGGCAGCACGCCTGCTTGGCAAAGAGTGGGCCACCCGAGTATTGAACGGCTGCCTGCGACGCCTGCAGCGTGAAGCCGACGCGCTGCAAGAAGTCGTTGATCGTGACGAAAACGTTGCCCTGGAGCATCCGCCCTGGCTGCTGGACGCCCTGCGCCACGCTTGGCCCGAACAGTGGCGTGCCATTGCCCAGGCCAATAACGAGCCAGGACCGATGACCCTACGCGTCAACCAGCACTATAACGACCGTGAAGCGTATCTCCAGCAGCTGACCGAGCAAGGCTTAGACGGGCATCTCTGTTGTCACGCTCCAGACGGCATTACGCTAACAACGCCCTGCGACGTTGCCATACTGCCCGGTTTTGAGCAGGGCCACGTCAGCGTGCAGGATGAAGCGGCGCAGCTCTCTGCAGCGCTGCTTGGCCCGGCGCTCGCCCCACGCCCCGGTGCTCACGTATTGGATGCTTGCTGCGCGCCTGGCGGCAAAACCGCCCATCTGTTAGAGCAGTTTGATATTGCACTCACCGCCATTGATAACGACAACCAGCGGCTGGCGCGGGTGGACGATACGCTCAGCCGCTTAGGGCTGAGCGCCGAGCTAAAGCACGCCGACGCCACTACCCGCGACTGGTGGAGCGGCACACCGTTTGACGCCATTTTGTTGGACGCCCCTTGCTCGGGCACGGGCGTGATTCGTCGCCACCCGGATATCAAAGCGCTACGCCGTAAAGAGGATATTCGTCAGCTCGCTAAACTGCAGCGCCAACTGCTGGATAACCTCTGGCCGCTACTGCGTCCTGGCGGCACGCTGCTCTACGCCACTTGCTCAGTGCTGCCCGAAGAGAATGCGGCACAAATCGATGCGTTTCTGGCCCGCACACCGGATGCCAACGCCACCACGCCCCACGATGTGGCCTGGGGAGAGCAGAGCGGTCAGGGACGCCAGCTGTTTCCCGCGCAAAGCAGTCACGATGGCTTTTTTTATGCCAGACTAGAGAAGCGGACGACCTAGGCGATGATATCGCTCTAAGCCGTTATTTCATCTGATTTTGCGCGGGATACCCGGTACTTCTAGTGCCGGGAGGGATAGCGCGTCGCCCGCAGGACGACTGGGTTACGCCACCGCCTGTCCCGCTCCTCCTGTTAGGTTGCTGAAGAGTGTGAAGTGATAGCCGTAGCCATCACCGCGTTGGATGAGGGTGCAGTATTTGTGCGAGATGCCTTGCACTGCACCGTATTCGGCTTGGATGTTGAAACTGCCGGTTTTGCGTATCGCGACACGCCCCGTATGGGTACCGGCCTTCTTACCGGTGGGTACTATCGCACGCACCATGTCCGGTTTGAAAGCCGTGCACCTGCTTCTGCCGCATCAAAAAGCCGCGTGGGAAGCCGTACTTTGTCAATCGCGTGCGTTGATAGCTGCCACGCCCCATCGCCTTGATCGTCAGTGTCGGCACTGTCCAGTCATGCAGCTTCTCGAAAGCACCCACGCAGGCGGCATCCAGGGCATGCGATTTGGGGATGTTGAGGCGCTGCCGGTTGTATTTGGTACGACCACCGCTGGCTACTGTCACCGGCAAGCCGGTGGCGTT